>Ga0316205_10002012_pt1 | contig 22675 bp, 17 predicted proteins | sample 3monthpyrite_MG_FD_204941 | JGI IMG/M metagenome (GOLD analysis project Ga0316205, IMG submission 204941) | Microbial mat bacterial communities from mineral coupon in-situ incubated in ocean water Damariscotta River, Maine, United States -... | ecosystem: Environmental > Aquatic > Marine >... | reverse complement strand
TAGTTCTTGGTGGTATGGGTTAAGGGGACAGGGCGCCAAAAAGCGTCGACCTTTCCCCGAGGGAGATGTGCCTGAACAGTGCAATCTCTTTCAGCTCATAAGACTCTGTGTTAGTTCCGTCATCTCGTTCCCACGCTCCTGCGTGGGAATGCATATAAACTTACAGTATTTCATTTATTTCAAAACAAACTAAAAACATTACAGATCCATAGAGAACCTTTATAGAGAGGATCTCTGTTTCACTATGGCATTGTTTGTAGTTTAACTATTCGTGTAGGTAAATTTATAATAGATAGAAAACGGCTGTCCGTATGAATTCCCACGCGGGAGCGCGGGAACGAGTTAAGTTAAAAGCTTTAAAAGAAAAAACCAGGCCATCACAATCATTAGTTTTCATTTGAAACTTCAACTTTATATCGGTTTTGATTTACCTTTCCTCTGGAGCTTGCCGAAAATTGTATACCTGTAGGGGCAAAATCACAGGGATGTGATTTTGAGTGATGATAAGCCTGGACGGCGCATCAGCACGACCCGGCAAAAGAGTATTGAACTAACAGATTAATACGAGACTAGAAGCTATTATTACAATTTTTGGGAATTTTCATTAGCTTTTTAATGAGAACAAGCGACTAAAGGGCGGCGTTCTTTTGCCTACTTTTCTTACGCTGTTGTAAGAAAAGTAGGTCGCCAGCGCGGCGACTACACAGAATTCACATTCCCATGAAGTTTAGAGCTTGTAAAAATGATCAGGTAACAAACTAAAAAAACTTCCCATAATTAGTGTTAAATTCAGTTGTATAAACAAACTGATACTATTTATCATCGACTATCAGCAAAAATCCACATCATGCCAATACCAAGTGAAAAGTAATTGCTATCTTCTATTAACGGACTGTCTTCAAATGCTGTGCCAGCTAAATTCTGGTATCGAATAAAGGCAAAATATATAAAGTCATTCTGTCGCCAGTTACTCATTAGATCTATAAACGCACCACCATAACCTGCATCAGCATGATACTCCGGCCTTTGAGTCGTTGAAAACTCGGCAGGCACATCATAATAATAAGCATGATACTCTTCAGAAGAGTAACGCAGGCCCCCTCGTATCTGATAAGTCCAACCAGATTTAAAGGGGCGAAATGTTTCATAACTTAATCGAGGTTCGAATATCCAGCCAATGTTTTCAGCCGAACTCAGGTCTGTTGCTATGGCTACGCGCAGGGGGAGCTCAAGGCGAAACTCATGGGGTTTTTTTCTGCCACCAGAAAAAATGGCTTCAAATGATGGGCCAATTTGTAAAACCACATCTAGATCAGGCATGCCGCTTCGAGCGATACTATCTTCACTGTTAACGGGCACACCAAAACCACCACTTATATTGAGTCGATAATCCGGTGATTCAAATAAAAAACTACGTATCCCGTCATCGACTTCAAAATTATCTGACTTAATACGAAAATATGGGAAGGGGATAACGAAATTATCGTCTTCACTGGAGCCGGGGTATAAAGCCGTGTTAAATGCACTAACTCCAGCACCAACTTCCCAGAATGTTTCACCCGCATAGATGTTTGTAGATATTAAAAAGAAAATAAAAAATAGCTTGTTATTCATATTATGAGCAGGTGCCTGATTTTTATACGATATATAACATATAACCTGTTACGCTGTATAGCGTAATACAATGAATGATTTTTCAGAAACTTGTGGTTGTTGGTTTAAATTAACTTTAAAAATTCCAGCGATAACCCAGCGTGAAAAACAAATTGTTACTTTCTGATGATTGTCCACTATTTTCTGTGTCTGTTTGGTCATAACCAATTTCAAAATCAAAACGTATTCTATTAATATAGGTGTAATCTGTTCTCAATATAGCGCGTACTTTATGTTGTGAGTGGCTGCCGCTTAAATTTCGAAAGTCATATTGAAGACGGGGGTTAATACGCCAGTCTCGATTAACAGGAAATCTTGAGTTAGCAATTAAGGAAACAGTATTAGATGGTTTTGTACTACTATACCTCAAACCAAGTACGCCTGTATCTCGTTCAACTAGTAAATTATTTCCTACCAGTTGTGTACCAATAAAGTACTCGGTACCTGTATCAGGGACAGCAGGTACTCCTCCCGATGCGACCGTCGCATCAGTTTTAGAAAATGTAATATCCGCGGTTGCCTGGAACTTTAAATTTATTCGTTGTGAAGCACCTGCGGTGATAGTTTGGTTGTTAGCCGTTCTGTCTTGAGCTAATTGATATATCTGCTCAATATTAAGGGTGTCGATTAAAGAATCCAGACTGGTGTCCTGAAGGCCAATTAGTGCATTACTGGTACTTAAAATTGGTGTGTTTCTCATAAATGCATTTATGTGGGCACTGCGGTTCTGATCCATAAGTATGTTTGCATTTAGTTGCAGAATATTAATTTCATCATAAAGTAAGTTGTAATCGACCATACCAAATAATGATTTTTTATTATCACGAAAGTAAACTTCAGTTCCAATGCTTGAACGGTCTTTAAAGTCGTTATACTTCTGATCGAAATAAAATAAATTCATTCTCCAGTTATCGAGAAATGTACCGGTATCATACGTGAAACCATAAAATGTTTTATCAGAATTAATTGAGTTCTTATTATCTATTTCGACCGGATACCCGGCTAGAATATTGAATCGCATATCTGGTGTAAACTGATAACCCGCTGAAATTCCGTCAAAACGATTAATGGCTCCACCTATGCGCAGTGTCTGCCTGCCTAGCCTGCCTGATGATCCTGTTTTTCTGTAACTTAATTCATAATACGTCTCAATAAAACGAAACTCGCTCTCATCACTGTTATTATCACTTATAAAGTCATAAATATGATCAGTTGTGAGCTGGTACTGGTGATCAAAATTACGAGTGCGATGTTGCGTGGTGATGTCTGCAAAAGTAATGAGTTGAGATAGTGTTTTAATGCTTTCTGTGTTATCTATTTTGGTAGTATTACTGCGATAAAACTGAGATAAACTACCATATGTATTTATTTCGTTATCTTTATGCTTCGTCTCGAGTTTTATTTGTTTTTTTGGCCCGCTGGCTGCTGTCAATACCCCGGCTAGTCGTTGTCTAACCCGGTCACTTCCCGGGCTATCCGGATAGAGTTTAAGGTACTTTTTATAATTAGCAACGGCATGGGTTTTTTGACCTTTACGCTGTCTTGCTAAACCCAGTAATTCCCAGGCTTCTTCTGTATGTTTGTGATTGCCTGCACTAACCAGTGCGTTTAAGTAACGGATTGCACTTGAGTATTTCTTGTTTTTAAAATCTGTTTTTGCTCGCGTCATCAGGCTGTTGAGTTGTTTGTCTGATAATGATGTTGACTTGCGGGATTTTGATTTACGAGATTTTGATTTTTTGCCTGAAGCCGGTACGGTATAAATAATGGATTTTTTAGCTCCTGATGGCGTTTTGATAACCCAGGCGCCAGGAAATATTTTGCTGGCTTTTTTCTGCATCGATATTGCTTGGTTACGGTTTTTGAAAAAACCCAGGTTTAATCTCTCCCAGTTTGTACCATTTCTTTTAATTTTCTCAATGTAAAAACTCTTACCCGAAAATATTTTATTATTATTAGGCGCCCATTTCAGGTTTGTGCCTGATGCAGATGCAAGTACAAGCGAATACGTTGCGGAGACGTTTTCAGCTTTTACTAAGCCTGATCCCAGCAGGCATAGTAAAAATGACATATAAAAAATATAGTTGAAATATACAAAACGCTGCATAGCAAATATTCTAAAAATTAATTAGCCTTTCGAATGTTATATAAAAAATTGTATGGTTTAGATGTGGCCATTATCTGCTCTACTTTGATTGTTATGGGTGTCATTTATTATGTGGCAGGTTTCACCACAACCCGGCACGTGATTAATGGATTGAGTGGCAACGCAATAGGCTGCATGAGAATAAAGATTATTCATATCTATGTATATCAACGTTTAATTTTAACTTCTTTGAAATTTGAAGTGTTATGACAATCGCCACATTGTCCGCCAAAAGACCCATTATGTATATCACGACTACGATGGCAGCTAATACAATCTTTAGAGGCTTCTAATTTCCCAGTTGAGTTAGTTCGGTGACAGTCATAACAGCCTATTTTTTTATGTGCGCCATCTATTTTGAAATTTGTGGCTTTATTATGGTCGAAGGCCCAGGTAAACCAGGAGTTAGGGTTGTGGCAGGTATGACAGTCAGTTCCCAGTTTTGTTTTGTGTACATCGTCATCTGCATGGCAGACGTTACATGCAGATTTTGTTTCTGAATACTCATTGGTTAAATGACACTCTTCACATTGTGTTATTGCATGCATGCCGATTAAAGGGAAGCGGGTTAGATCATGATCAAATGACACATTGTTATGCCAGCCTTTCTCATTGTGACAGCTGCTACAATTTTTTCCTTGTTTTCCTTTATGTACGTCGTTTATTTTATGGCATGAATAACAGTTCTGTTTAAGTTCATCTTTATAGAGATCGCCTTTGTGGCACTGATTACAGCTTATTTTTTTATGTTTACCAATTAGCGGAAAATCTGTTTTCTTGCTGTGATTAAATGTTTGTTTTGTCCAGTTAGATGAAGAATGGCAGGTTTGACATTTCTTACCATAGCGCCCTTTGTGGTTGTCGTCATTTTTATGGCATGAGTAACAGTCTTTGGGTATTTCTTTTTTAATATCGGAAGATGTGTGGCAGCTGTCACATTTTGCGTTTTTATGTTTACCATATAAAGGAAAATCTGTTTCTTTGTTGTGATTGAAAATAATCTCACGCCACTTGTTTGAGGTGTGGCAACTATCGCATTTTTTACCAAAATCACCTCTGTGAATGTCATTTACTTTATGACAGCTTATGCATGTTTTTGGAGTATCTTTGTATTCATCGTTAAGATGACAAACAGTGCATTGTATTTTTTTATGTGCGCCCTTTAATGGGAAATCTGTTTTAGAGTGATCGAATTTAGTTTTTTTCCAGTTTTCTTCTGTGTGGCAGCTATCGCATTTTTTACCCTGTTTTCCCTCATGTACGTCAGTTTTTTCATGACAGCTGTAACACTTTTTAGGTGCTTCTGAATATTTTTTGTTTTTCTTATGGCAGGAATTACACTCCGCTTTTTTATGGCTTCCCTTTAATTTGAAATCTGTTTCCTGGTGATTAAATGTTGAGATATTAAGCAGGATTATATTCTTATCCCTGCCTTTGTGTTCAGTGTGGCAGTGTTTGCAGTTATTTTGTTGTTTCACGGGTAATCTTCCATGGTACCCAGATATGTTTTCTATATCAGATTTAATGTCTTTATGTGCATGACATGAAATACACAGTTTCCCCTGAGCTTCCTTATCAGAAGTATCGTGGCATTGATCACATTTTTCTTCGTACTTTGCATGTGAGCTAACGACAGGGCCAGGCATTAACAGTGACTCTAATGAGTCACTGTTAACTATATTTGAATTTATAATAAGACAGATATATATAAATATACGAAGTAATGAGATGTTTGAATAATGCATGATGATTCTTATTTTTATTTTTATTTTTATTTTTTATATTTATTTAGCTTAATACATATGCACTGCGAAAATATGAATAACTGCAGTAATAATCATCATTATGAAAATAGGTAGGTGTAAAATATGCCAAAGTGAAAAAAGGCGTTCATAGAGTTTGAATGCCGCCATATGACGTAAAGCAAGCGTATAACGGTTAACTGAATTTATAACGATTCTGTGTTTTTCTTTTACTTTATTTTTAGATTTATACTTAAGGCTATTTTTCAAAGCCAGAGCTATCTTTAGTTTGAGGTGTTTAGCGCTTAGGCCCAAGTATATAACATCGATGAGACTTTTTAATATACCTGTATAGGGTTGTAGCGCCTTTGCTTCCATAACATTGAGCTGTTCATGTATAGATTCATTAGCTTCTATTGTATTAAGCAAATTAGTATGGTTACTTTCTGTATCTTGCTTAAGCTCATTAAGGGTTACTCGTTTTCCATAAAGGCCATGATGTATATGTGTATAGATATAACGACCTATCAGGCCGCTCAGTGCTACTGACAACATACTGAATAATGCAATAGAGCTATTCATAGAACCTAGATGAAAATTTGAATGAAATAAAATCATCGTGGGTCCGACAATGCCGAATAACATATGAATACCAAACCAGTAACGAATAGGTATCCATCTTGTTAATAATTCTACTCGTTTACTAAGAGGGTATAAAAGTAGTATTAACATTAAACTACCACCGATTATGCCCAGAGTGTAGCCGGCACCCGATTCAGCAGTCAGGTAATTGCTATCTCGGTTTAACCAGCCAAAAGTAATAACAGCTGAAAGACAAATTATAAAAAGGTGAGAATAGACAAATTTAACGGGTTTTAATAACAAGCCTTTAATTTTAGGTATAATCCCTGAATTCTGGTATTCATCTAGTTTTAAGCTTTCAATATGTGACGGTGTCGCGGCCATGGTTGCTCTTTTTTACTGTTAAACTCTCAATATCCTTATAATACATGGTCTTGCGAAACAATTTGGGAATTAGATCACAAATAAAAATTGGCTTAATGTTTAATATCTACATGTACACTGAGTTGTGATTTGACATTATTTTCTCAGGTCAAATAAAGTTCAATAATATCAATAAGTTATAGAGAATCTTCATGTCGGTTGCTGTTTGGTTGTATGCCCTACCATTATTCCTCATTTTTCTGTTTTATTTCTGGAAACGCTCCAGTAGGCAAAAAACGAGTGAGCTCGTTTATGATGAGGCAGTTGCATCTGGCTTAACTGAGCCAGCGTCAATGCATCCTATCGTAAATCATGCCGTATGCCTGGGGTGTGCAACCTGCGTGAAAGCTTGCCCGGAAAGAGATAAAAATGTTCTCGGTGTAATGAAAGGTAAAGCCCATTTAATTAATCCGACTCATTGCATAGGTCATGGTGCGTGTAAAAAAGCCTGTCCTTTTGATGCTATTGAGCTAGTGTTTGGTACTGAAAAAAGAGGGGTAGATATACCTCAGGTTGATGATGACTTTCAAAGCAATGTACCCGGTATTTTTATAGCGGGTGAATTAGGTGGCATGGGGCTGATACGCAATGCTGTGAGGCAGGGTGTGCAGGCAGTTGAATCTATACGTAAGTTAGACGGAATAGGCAAGAGCAAACAGCTGGATCTGGTTGTAATTGGAGCGGGCCCTTCGGGTATAGCTGCATCACTTGCCGCTAAATCACATAAACTCAAATTCGTTACTCTGGAACAGGATTCACTGGGTGGAACCGTATCTCATTACCCCCGTGGAAAAATAGTTATGACAGCCCCTGCTGAATTACCTATTGTAGGTAAGATGCAATTTAAAGAGACAACGAAAGAAACCCTGATGGATTTCTGGAATAAGGTTGTAGAAAAATCAGGGCTGGAAATAAATGACAGTGCTCGAGTCGACAGCATAGATTCAATAGATGATGGCTTTATTGTAAAAACTCATAATGATGAATACCAGTGCAGGGCTGTTTTACTTGCCATTGGCAGGCGAGGTACACCGCGAAAGTTAGGTGTGCCGGGAGAGGAGCAGAGCAAGGTCGTATATAGACTAATAGACCCTGAGCAATATCGTCATCAGCATGTTCTGATTGTGGGAGGCGGTGACAGTGCGCTTGAAGCAGCGGTTAGTATTGCAGAAGAAGAGGGTACATCCGTAACCATTTCATATAGAAGTGAGACGTTTTCCCGTGCAAAGGAAAAAAACCGGCAGAAAATTGATAGTGCAGAAAAATCGGGTCAGCTAAAAGTATTAATGAAATCTACAGTTAAACAAATCGATGCTAAGCAGGTGACAATTAATACAGATAATGGAGAAGTCAGCATAGAAAATGATGCGGTAATCGTTTGTGCCGGCGGTATTCTGCCTACTCAGTTTTTAAAAAACAGCGGTATAAATGTTGTTACAAAATATGGAACAGCATAGGATTTTAAACATGAAACACTTTGTTAGGGCTTTATGTCTTTTATTTATAATGCAGGTAAATGTTGATGCGGCAACATTAAGTGATGCAAATATTGCAATACGTACACAGAATTTTTCAAAGGCAGTGAAAATTCTTAAACCCCTGGCAAAAAAAGGTGATAAAAAAGCACAGTACCAGTTAGCTGTATTATATCGAAATGGGCAGGGTGTAAAACAAAGTGATAAGCAATCAGTGTACTGGATGAAGTTGTCAGCAAAGCAAAAATTAAGTCGCGCTCAATATTCATTGGGTGTTTATTATGAAGATGGTACAGGCCTGAAGAAAAATAGAAAAAAATCAATTTACTGGTACAAGGTAGCTGCAAACCAGGGGCATAGGAATGCTAAAAAACGCTTAAAAGCTATACAAAATCCTGTTAATCAAGTTTCTTTAGCAGAGAATATGAAGCCAGTTGAAGCTCTTTTTTACGCCGTTAATAATAAAGATATTGATACTGTATCAAAACTACTAAAACAGGGTGTATCAGCAAATAGTCGTGACGAATATAAGCGCCCTGTAATTTTTGATGCAATAACAGTGAAAAATATTAAACTTGTTAAGTTGTTAGTTAATTATGGAGCCAATGTTAACGTAATGGATAAGTATAAAGACCGACCATTACATATTGCTGCTGGTATAGGCAGTTATCAAATAGTTGAATATTTAATTAAAAAAGGAGCAAGGCTTAATTATAAAGATGCTAACGGAAATACGCCGTTAATTCTTGCATCTTCGAAAGGTAATAAATCAGTTGTATCTGTATTATTAAAGGCCAGATCGAAAATACATAGTAAGAATAAAGATGGCGAAACAGCTATTATTCTTGCTGATAAGGCAAAGCATCCATTAACGGTCAGTTTGCTAAAAAGGTATGGAGCTAAATTACCTGTTTCGAATAAAAAAGGGCTAACAGTTAATCAAAAAATAGTTGCTATTAAACAAAGTACATCAGGTGTTTATAAAAACTGGACGCCGCTGATGATTGCTGTCTGGAGAGGACAGAGTGATGTGGTTGCCGCATTATTAAAAAAAGGTTCAAATCCCAATGAGCTGGATTCAGAAGGCCTCACACCATTGATGCGGGCTGCAATGCAGGGGCACGATAATGTTGCCGGTCAGTTGATTAAATCTGGCGCGAAAGTTAATCAGAAAGGTGCTTTAGGTAAAACGTCATTAATGCTGGCCGCTGAACAGGGAAACCAGAAGACCCTTGAAGCGCTGCTTATTGCCGGGGCAGAAATTGATAAAAAAGATGACAGCCATCATAAAGCGATTTCTTATGCCATTGTAAATAATCATGAGCATCTCGTTAGTTATTTGTTAACTAAAAATGCAAAAATTGACAATAAGCTTATTCAGGGTAAAAGTGATTTTATGAGAGCGGTAACCTCTCTGTCTTTAGAAACAATAAAAGCTTTGCATTCTGCTGGTGGGGATATAGAAACAACTGATGCGTCTGGTCATGACGCTTTATGGTATGCAATTGATTATAAACAATATTTAACAGTAGAATATCTGCTACCTCTACATAGGGATATTAATCGAAAAGACAAATCCGGACAGACATTGCTGCATCGTGCCGCGCTTGTAAATAATAGCCAGATTATATCTTTACTATTAGATGCAGGCCTGATGATTGATATTAAAGCAGAAGACGGAAACACGCCTTTAATGATTGCCGCAAGTCAGCAGAGAACGGATGCCATGGATATTTTTATTTCAAATGGTGCGGATTTAAATAGTAAAAATAATACAGGTGACACGGCGTTAAATCTTTCGGTTATAGCTAATAAAGTAGATTCAGTAAAGTTGTTGTTAGATGCCGGGGCAGATATAGATATAAGAAATGATAAAAGAGAACAGGCTATTAACCTTGCTGAATTAGGAAGAAACGATTCAATTATAGAGTTGCTTAATCAGCATAAAGAAAATAATAAGTTATTTGGTGTGTTTTAGTCCGGCAAGTTTATAATGTAAGAACTTCATGGGGCTAATGTTTTAAAAACGTTAGAACCCATGAAGTAGAAAGCCTGAAGTGTGAGGTTTGTTGTTAACGTAGTTGTGGAGCTAACTCTTTTTCAACTAATAGTGAACTAATTTGGCTGCCTATTCTTTTAGAGAATCGTTCAAAAAAATCTGGTTCTACAGTAAATTTAACAATTGTTTCTTCACCAATGACTTCTCTGGCAACATAGCTGGAACTTCCCAGTTCATCTATTAGCCCGATTTCAACGCTTTGGTCACCTGTCCAGATCAAACCTTCAAACATACCGTCAACTTCTTTCAGGCGATCACCTCGACCCTGCTTAACAGCATTAATAAACTGATCATGAACACTTTTTAGCAGGCCTCGCATATGATTGATTACAGTGGGGTCTTCCGGGCCAAAAGGGTCGAGTAGTGCTTTATTCTTTCCAGCGGTTAGCGTTCTGCGTTCAATACCTAGTTTTTTCATGGCTTCTACAAAGCCAAAGTTATCCATGCGCACACCAATTGAGCCAACTATGCTGGCCTGATCTGCATATATCTTTTCTGCAGCAGAAGCGACATAGTACCCTCCAGAAGCACAAATATCGCTAATTACGGCATATAGTGGGGTATCAGGGTACTTATCGCGTAGGCGTAATATTTCATCATAAATATAACCGGATTGAACGGGGCTGCCTCCAGGGCTGTTAACTCTTAGTATTACGCCGGCAGTGTTTGAATCTTCAAATGCTGCGCGTAGTCCTGTAACCACGTTGTCTGCACTGGCTTCAGAGCCCGGTGCTATTACGCCTTTGAGGTCGACTAATGCAGTGTGTTTTTTACTGCTACTGCTGCTCGATTCCTGTAACCCAGGGCTAAGCATTGCTAACAGTACAAACAGGTATACAAAGGTAAGGGATTTGAAAAATATGCCCCAGCGTCTGCTGCGTTTTTGTTCTTTAAGACCTTCGGTTGCTATCGATGTAATGACATCTTTTTCCCAGTTGTTGCCTTCGCTCATTTTAATTCCATAGATTGGTATTTATTGGTTTGTAAAGTGTATGCATTGTTGTTGCCCATGTGAAGCCTCTTATGCAAAAAATGTTGACCGGGAGATTGATTACCGGGTTTTAAGTTAAATAACAGGCCAGGAGTCTTTGCTTGTCTTGTCTTCATGAGTTACAGAATTGGAATTATAAGTGTAAATCTGGCTCCTTTTCCCAGTCCATCACTGTGTGCTGTAAGTGACCCACCTAACTCTCTGGCTGCATTTGCGCTATGGTGTAGGCCATAGCCATGACCATCGTGTCTTACTTTAAACCCAAATTCAAATATTCGATCTATATCTGACAAATCGATACCTATGCCGTCATCTTCAACATAAAACATAATGTCTGTATTTATTTTTTGTATGCCTAAAACAATGGTTTTATCTGGTTTCTCGCCATTTATAACAGCGTGTTTAGCGTTGCTGATTAAATTGACCAAAATTTGTATGAGCTTGTGTTTGTCAACAGTTATTTCAATGTCAGAATCATAGTGTTTACTTAAGGTTATTCTGCTATTTTTAATGCTGGATATATTTATGTCGATAGCATCATTTACTACTTCGCTGGGTTTTATTTTTTCAGTTACCCCCAGACCTCCGGCATAAGATTGTTGCATGGATATAATGTTTTTTATATGATCAATATTATGAATTAAGCCGTTAATTTCTTCTATTTGTTTATCCTGTTCATCAATTAACTTAATAGATAACTGTTCGATAAAGGGTAAAACTAATTTTCCGTCTTCATCGTTTGCTAAATAGTCATTTATATTATTCTTATGCGTATGAAAAATATCAACGACTTTACTTAATTGTTTTGCCCTTGAGTTTGATGCTCTTGATTTTATTAAAGATGAAGATACATTAACACTATTTAGTACATTGCCCACATTATGAAGTACACCGCTAGCAACTTCAGACATGCCAGCACTATGTGCCAGGCTGACCATTTCTTTATTGGTTTTTTCCAGTTCGTTGGTTCGTTCCTTTACTTTTTGCTCAAGGTTTTCATTAGCCATGCGCAGCTCTTCCTGATATTTTTCTCTTTGAGTTATGTCGCGTATGATCATTTGAACATAATCAATGTCATCAATTTTTATATACTGTAATTCAACATCAGCAGGAAATGTTTTTTCATTTGTGTTTTTGAAACGCCATTCGTATTGTTTCCTGTTGTTAACAAGCGCGTGATTTACCGCGCTAAAAATACCATTTTCTTTTGCGGTGGATTTTTTATCTGAAAATCGTGAAAAATAATCGAGCCCGATATCGTTTAACTCGGTTAATGATTTTACACCAAAAAGTTTTAAGGCGTTTTTATTGCAATCAGTGACAAAATTTTTATTAAGTACAAGAATTCCGTCGATGCTTCCCTCTATCAGGGCTTTGTATTTGATGCCTTCATTTTTTATTTCCTGTGCCTGAGACGTTAAGCGTTTAATTAAATAAGTAGATGTTAGATAAATTATAGAAAAAATAGATATTGTTAATATAGCTATTGCTTTGTGTGTTTTTTTCTGTGATTCGAGTATGTTGTTTATTGTGGTTTTATTTTTTAGCTCATGTAAGGCTAATATCTCATCTAGAACGCTGAATACCTTTACCTGAACAGAAATTTCTTTGTGTAAGGTGTCTATAGCTTTAATGTAGTTTCCTGATAATCGTTCTTCGTTAAGTTTATATTGTAGTTCTACAGCATCCTTTGATAGTAATCTTTGTTTTTCCAGTAATTTTTTTTCTTCTTCTCCCGGGTTATGACTTTTAAGTTTTTCTCGGGCAATAAGAAATAATGTTCCCTGTTCTTTAAATTTCATCCATTCCTCATCAATCAGAAATGGATCGTCAACTAACAAAGACATAGCAAGATGCAGGTTGCGTTCACGCGCCGCAATGCGCATTTCATATATTAATTTTCTTTTTACGGTTGTTTCCTGTACCAGACTTTCTACCTGACTAGTTACATTTTTCAGTGCTACCCAGGTGATAATACCGATTGAGCCAACTAACAGACAGGATATAAGTATGCCCGCCATAAGCGTTATTTTAATATTTCTGGCAATTGGGTGCTGTTCTTTTCTAAAAGTCATACTTGAACGTATACTTAATTGCTTATGGCATTAGAGTACTAAGTATAGAACAAGTTTATAAGATTGCTTTGAGCCTGATAGTGTGTAAAGTCTCTATAAGCCAGTCTGCAGTGGGTTTTAAGAGTCTGTAGTTGTTAAGATATAAGGCATCAATATCATGATATTGACTTGTTTTGTTATGTTCGTTTCGATAAAAAAGGCTCTAACTGGTTGATATGGTCGATGCAGCCGATGGGCTCGTGTTTTTTCAGACGTTCTGTACTGTGGACGCCATAACTTACACCAAGGCAATCCATTTTGGCATTTCTGGCCATTTCCATATCATATTCTGTATCGCCAATCATTAGTGCGTCTTCTGCATCAAGCCCTAATTGCTGGAGTATTTCTTCAAGCATTAAAGGGTGAGGTTTTGAGAAGGTTTCGGATGCGCATCGTGTAATATGAAAACGTGGGCCTAAGCCGGTTATTTCTAGTACCTGGTCTAACCCTTGTCGGCCCTTACCTGTGGCAACAGCTAACCAGTAACCTTGCTTTTCAAGCGTATTTAAAATGCCATCAACCCCCTCGAATAAAATGGAGGAGGTTTTATTCACTTCCATATATTGGTAGCGGTATGTGTTTGACATATCCTGTATTTGTTTTTCTGTGGCAGTCGGGTGTAATTGCTGAATTGCTTCTCGTAAACCTAAACCGATAACATCTTTTAGTTCATGATCACTACGATCTTCATTGCCCAGTACCTGTTCGCTTGAAATACGCAGGCAGTCAACAATGCGTGCGACGGAATCCATAATGGTGCCATCCCAGTCGAATATTAATAATTTATAGGGTAATACTGTTTTCATTGTTTGATTCTGTATTTGTATGGTTTTTAAAATGGCTGGATTATTTGAGCTAGCTAGAATTGAGTGCAATAGATCATTGCATTAGTTTTTCCCACTCATCATCTAAAGGGGCGCAGATATTATAGTTCTGACCATCTAGTTCGAAGCTTAGCTTATAAGCATGTAGGTACATGCGTTTATATCCCTGCTTTTTCAGTTCTTTATTAAATTCTTTATTGCCGTATTTTGTGTCACCAGCAATTGGATAACCTGTTGCCTGAGCGTGCACCCTAATTTGATGAGTTCTACCGGTAAATAATTTAATTTCCATCAAGCTCATATCATCTTTGTATTGTAGCGGCATAAACAGGCTGCGGGCATTCTTACCCTGCGGGTTAACTTCAACAAAACGTTCTCCACTACGTGGTGTATTTTTTAATAATGGCAGGTCAATATTTTTTTCAGCGCCTTTCCATCGACCCATAACGATGGCTCGGTAAATCTTTTCCATATGCTCTGCTTTATCCCGAAAATGCTGATGTAACTGATTTAAGGCACCCAGTGTTTTCGCAATAACCAGGCAACCAGATGTATCCCTGTCTAGTCTGTGGACTAATTCTAACATTTCTGCATCTGGTCGTGCCTGGCGTAACATTTCGATGACACCAAACTTCAAATTGCTGCCGCTATGAACTGCAATACCGGTGGGTTTATTTAATACCAGTAGCTGGTTATCTTCAAATATGACCGATTGACTAACTCTGTTTACCAGGTGTTGAGGGGCTTTACTATCATCAGTTTCAGCCATACGAACGGGAGGTATTCTAACTATATCTCCTGTTTTTAGACGATAATCAGCCTTTTTTCGCCCTTTATTGACGCGTACCTGGCCACTTCTAAGAAGTTTATATACACGACTTTTCGGAATCCCTTTCAATTTGCTTAATAAAAAGTTATCTAATCGTTGTTGTTCATTGCGGGCGTTTATTTCCAGTAACTGGACGCCGTGGTGAGGTAAATCTGACATGGAAAGGATGATATCAGATAATACTGAATGAGAGGTATATCGACTTTCTATGAAATTAAGATAATTTTATGTCTTGACCTAATTGTTACAATTTGTAAAACTCTATTTGTTCCAGTAATAGTGTATTCGGTTCTGATAATAAAAATCAATGACTTACAGTTGATTTTAACTAAAAGCAGGGCAAATACCTCGGGAACGTGCATCAATATGTATCGATGTCACATAAAGAATCCGGGTTTATTGCATAGTAATAAATCCACCCTGGTTCGATAGAGCCTCATTAAATCTATCACTAACGAATTTTATAATAATGAATTTCACTCTGATAAATAACTTGAAAGAACAACTGAACTGCACCCCAGAAGGCCAGATAATGAATCTTGCTTTAATGGAAGAGTGGCTCGCGGCTGTTTATATGTTTTTTATGGGCGGTACTTACACTGTCCACAACCAACAGCCCGCCTATGTAATGTCTCCAGTCGTTTCCGGTTTACCCCCATCAGAGTGTCAAACTAACTCAGGTTTACATTCCAATGAAGCGAATTTTAATCAACGCTCTCCAAAAAGAGGAGACGCGCGTTGCGATGGTCGATGGCCAGCAACTTTACGATCTGGATATCGAAGTATCCACACACGAGCAAAAGAAAGCCAGCATATACAAGGGTACAATTACCCGGGTTGAGCCTAGCTTAGAAGCTGCTTTTGTTAACTATGGTGCTGATCGCCATGGTTTCCTGCCCTTTAAAGAAATTTCCCGTACTTACTTTACCGATGAAGCGCGTAATGCTTCTGGCCGACCCGATATTCGCACTGCGATTAAAGAAGGTCAGCAAGTTATCGTGCAGGTTGATAAAGAAGAGCGCGGTAATAAAGGTGCAGCACTAACAACCTTTATTTCTCTGGCCGGTCGTTATCTGGTGTTGATGCCTAATAACCCGCGCGCAGGTGGTGTATCACGAAGAATTGAAGGTGATGACCGTAAAGAAATTCGTGATGCCATGAGTGGTCTTGATATTCCTAAAGGCATGGGTTTGATTGTGCGTACAGCAGGTGTGGGCCGAGCAACTGAAGAATTGCAGTGGGATATGGATTATCAGGTGCAGGTGTGGAACGCTATTGAAAAGGCCGCTGCTAATCGCCAGGCACCCTTTCTGGTTTATCAGGAAAGTAATGTCATTATACGTGCCTTGCGTGACTATTTCCGTGAAGATATCGGAGAAATCTTAATTGATAGTCCGGAAGTTTATAAAACGGCAGAAGACTTTGTTAAGCAGGTTATGCCTAATAGTCAGCGTAAATTAAAGTTATATCAAGACGATATTCCCATGTTCAATCGTTACCAGATTGAAGGTCAGATTGAGTCAGCGTTCCAGCGTGAAGTGACATTACCCTCGGGTGGTTCGATTGTCGTTGATCTGACTGAAGCGCTTATTTCAATCGACATTAACTCTGCGCGAGCAACAAAGGGCAGTGATATTGAAGATACGGCTACCAATACAAACCTTGAAGCAGCCGATGAAATTGCACGTCAATTACGTTTACGTGATTTAGGTGGTTTAGTTGTCATTGACTTCATTGACATGATGGCAAATAAAAACCAGCGTGCAGTTGAAAACCGTTTACGAGACGCTTTAAAAATGGACCGTGCGCGTGTTCAAATTGGCCGTATATCTCGTTTTGGGTTACTCGAAATGTCACGCCAGAGGTTGCGTCCTTCATTAGGTGAAGCAACACAGAAAGTATGCCCGCAATGTAATGGTTACGGTACGATTCGTAATATTGAATCACTGTCATTATCTCTGCTGCGTATAGCGGAAGAAGAATCTTTAAAAGAGCACACTGGGCGCGTTATTATTAAGGTGCCGGTTGAAGTCGCTACTTATATCTTTAATGAAAAACGTCAAGATCTTATCGAAATTGAAAACCGTACAGGTGTGGAAATTTCGTTTATAGCTGATAAAGTTATGTTATTACCTCATTATGAAGTGAGTCGATTACGTAAGTCTGAAGTCGATACTGTTGAAGGTAAAACATCATACCAGTTAGTTGATGATACAGAAGAGGCCTATGTGCCTGATCGTGATGCAGTAACTTCAATGGAAGCTGAAAAGCCAGCTGTTCGTTCAGTTACACCTTCGCAACCTGCTCCTGTTGTTGAGAAAAAAGAAGAGAAGCAGCCCGGGTTATTAGCTCGACTTATTAAATCTCTATTTGGTGGTGAAGCGGAAGAAAAGCCTAAGAAAACCACTAAGGAAAATAAGCAAGGTAGCCGTAATCGAAATGAGCGTAATCGCAACCGCAATGCGCGTGGTCGTCGTGATGGTGGTCGCAATGAAAATAAAAACCGTAATCAAAAACAGGGCAACAAGCAACAGGGGCGTCAACAGGCTAAACCTGGAACTGATAAACGTGATAACCAGAGAGATAACCAGGAAAATAAAAAATCTAATACACGAAACCAGGATAATCGTAATCAGGATAATCGTAATCAGGATAATCGTAATCAGGATAATAAGAACAAGCCTAAACGAGAAGAACAAGCGGCGTCTAAGTCAACTAATGAGTCGATAAATCAATCGACAAACCAGGCGACTTCGCAACAAAGTGAAACGGCTAAAAATGACCAGCAGGAAGGTGCGCGCAGAGGAAACCGTCGGGGTAGAGGACGTCGTCGCGGTGGAAACCGTAATGAAAACAGACAACAAAATGCACAGCAGGGGGAGCAGCAAAAGGCAGAGCAGCAAAACCCGGCTTCCGATACTAATACTGCTAAGCAGGATAATAAAAACCAGCAGCCCCGTGAGAATCGTTCTAATGAAAACCGTACAACTGGCAATCAGGCAAATGAGAATCAAGCTGCTAACAGGCAGGAGAATCAAAATAAACAGCGCTCAAAACAGAGTCAATCATCTGCTAAGCCTGTAAATGAGTCTCAGGCGCCTGTAGAAGCGAAAAAGCAAGATACGAAGCAAGATACGAAGCAAGAGACGAAGCAAGAGACGAAGCAAGAAGTTAGTCAGCAGGCACCCCAGGAAAATAGATCCCAGGAGAATAAATCCCAGGAAAATAAGTCTCAGGAGCCTAAACCTAAGGAAAATAAAACAGAGGCTGTTGCTGCTAAACCGGTTGAGAATAAACCAGCCGAGGTTAAACCTGCTGCGGCACCGGCAAAAGTTGAAACGAAACCTGTTCAGGCGGAAGTCTCACAGCCTCAGTCAAAACCAACACCAAAGCCTCAACAGAATTCACAGGTAAAGCCTTCTGTTGCAGTTAAGTCCGAGTCTAAAGCTGAGACAAAACCAGCACCCAAGCCATGGGAATTTAAAGGTGAGCAATCTAAGCCTGAGCAAAGCAAACCGGTCCATAATAAATCGGCCCATAATAAATCTGCAGAGGCTAAATCGGAGTCATCATCACCAGCTCAAGCTGTGAAATCAGCTGCTCCAGCAGGTACTGCTGATTCTAAACCAGCTGAGAAATCAGAGCGTAAGCCCTGGGAGTTTTAATCGATTGGTCTTGTGGGTAACTTCAGCTTAAGATAGTTTCTGAGTTGATTTATTCTCAGCCAAAAGCAAATATAAAAAAGGGGTGCCGAAAGGCATCCCTTTTTTTTGAGTCTAAATGCGGTGTTTTTCTTTGATATCGTTTAGCAGGCCCCTGGATGCATCTTCTATTAAGTCCAGCACGTGTTCAAATCCCTGGTCTCCACCATAATAAGGGTCTGGTACCTCAGTTTCTGAAAAGTTATTTGCAAACTCCAGAAACATAAAAAGGTTTTCAGGATTACTGCCGGCTACTTCCTGTAAATCAGAGTGGTTACTGTTATCCATTCCCAATACATAATCAAAGTTATTAAAATCTTTGTTTTCAACTTTACGGCCCCTTAATGTGCTTAGGTCTATGCCACGTTTGCTGGCCGCTGCCTGTGCTCGATGGTCAGGTGGAGAGCCTATATGGTATGCATGTGTGCCCGCAGAATCTATTTTTATTTTATCGGTGAGTCCGGCTTCTTCAACAATATGACGAAAGTAACCCTCAGCAGTGGGTGAACGACATATATTGCCCATGCAAACAAATAACACATTAACCATGACTTAAGCTCCAAATTTCAGTGCAAAGCATTGTATAATAATCGCAAAAAATAACCGACTGTTAATAAGTTAAAATGGGCAATATGCTTAAAATCTATAATACCTACACCAATCAAAAAGAAGAATTCAAACCTATAGAGCCGAATAAGGTGTCTATGTATGTTTGCGGAATGACTGTTTATGATCTTTGTCATTTGGGGCATGCCAGAGTGCTGGTTGTTTTTGATATGGTGACCCGTTATCTGAAGTCGCAGGGTTATGATGTAACTTATGTGCGTAATGTGACAGACATTGATGACAAAATAATAGCCAGAGCAAATGAAAATGGCGAAGATTTTAATGACTTAACCAATCGTTTTATTAAAGCCATGCATGAAGATGCACATGCGCTGGGCGTGTTGCCACCAGATGAGGAGCCTCGCGCAACTTCATCAATGGACGATATTATTAAAATGATTGAAACCTTGATAGACAAAGGTTATGCCTATGCAGCTGCTAATGGTGACGTGTATTACGATGTAAGTAAGTTTGCAACCTATGGGCAACTGTCGGGTAAAAAAATAGAAGACTTACGTTCGGGGGAACGCGTAGCAGTAGATGAAAATAAGGATGACCCCTTGGATTTTGTATTGTGGAAAGCCGCTAAGCCCGATGAGCCATTCTGGGATTCACCCTGGGGAAAAGGTCGCCCCGGCTGGCATATTGAATGCTCGGCAATGTCAACCTGTTGCCTGGGAAATACCTTTGATATTCACGGTGGCGGACAGGATTTACAATTCCCTCATCATGAAAACGAAATAGCGCAAAGTGAAGCTGCGACAGGTGAAAAGTTTGTTAATCTGTGGATGCATAATGGCTTTGTGCGTATTGATGATGAAAAAATGTCTAAATCACTGGGTAATTTTTTCACAATAAGAGAAATTTTAGCGCGCTATCGTGCTGAAGACGTGCGTTACTTTATTCTGGCCAGTCACTATCGAAGCCCGTTAAATTATGCAGACACAATGTTAGACAGTGCTGGGGCTGCTTTAAGTCGTCTATACACGGCTTTGCGCGATAGTAAAATCACAGAAATGAACGATGATTCGAAAGCGTATATTAAGCGTTTTGAAGAAGCAATGAACGAAGACTTTAATACAGCAGAAGCTATGTCAGTATTATTTGATCTTGCGAATCAAATTAATAAACTAAAATCAACTGATACAATTAAGGCTTCTGCTTTAGCAGCTACATTAAAACACCTTGGTGATATTTTAGGCTTATTACAGGACGACCCTGAAAGTTATTTAAAGAGTGGCGGAAGCTCTGATGGGCTGGATGATGATGCTATCGCTTCGTTGATTGCGAAACGAACTCAAGCCAAAACAGATAAAAACTGGGGTGAAGCTGATCGGATTCGTGATGAGTTAAAAGAGCAGGGAATCGAGCTGGAAGATAAGGGTGGAGAGACGAACTGGCGTCGGGCGTAGTTACTAATGCAGCCGCTTTTTAGTGATATAAATGGATGAGAGAGTGTGGTGTTGAGGAACATCACACTCGGGGAAAGGCCGCCGCTTTTTGCGCCCTGTCCCCTAAACCCATACCACTAAGAGTTGACAGTGTAACTAGTCGACTCCGTAAAACTCTTGATGGCATCAATAAGGGGACGGAGCGCAAAAAGCGCGGTCCATCCCCGATGGAGACAAGCCTGAACAGGGTAAAGCTTTACCAGTTTAATAAGCTCAACTATGACTATTACTGCATAACAGTAGAATAAAGCATTTGTAAAAGGAAAAATAATGAAACAGCTTTTTATTTTTATGACTATTTTTATTGTCAGTTGCTCTTCAGACACACCTGAAAATAAACCTGTAGCCCCTGATTATGAAAAAGTTGAATACCATAATGATTATCAAATTGGTTCTTATACCTCATCTTCCTGGGGGTTTGATACGAATAGCTACTGGATAGAAGGTCCAGACGGTGTAGTGCTAATCGATACACAGTTTTTACCCTCAGCGGCAAATGAAGCGGTTGATATAGCAGAAAGTGTAACCGGTAAAAAAGTTGTAATGGCAATTGTATTACATGCAAATCCCGATAAATTTAATGGTACTGCCACATTAAAAGCACGCGGCATAAGAGTTGTTAGTTCTAAGCAGGTAGTTGAGCTCATACCGCAAATAGATAAACATAGACGTGACTGGTTCTATGATCGATATAAACCTGATTACCCAGAAAAATTAGTTTTACCAGAAGCTCTCTGGGATAAAACCCAGGAGTTTGAAGTGGCAGGTTTACGACTTAAAGCTTATATCATCAGGGGTGCGGTAAGTGATGCACATTTGTTGATTGGCTTAGATGATCATCTGTTTGTTGGTGACTTATTGTCTAATAAATATCATGCATGGATGGAACTGGGTAAAAGTAAACAATGGTTAGAGCGACTAGAAGAAATCAGGAAATTTGTTAATCCGAAAGTGATCCATCCCGGGCGAGGTTATGCAATGGGTGGTCATACTTTGCTTGATCAGCAGGAAGTATATTTACACTTTATAAAGAAAACCATAAGTGATTTTTATACTGGCGGCGCAATAACAGAAAACGATAAGAAAGACATAATTAAAGTTATAACTGATAAATACCCGGGTTATGGTTTTGATTATTTTCTAAACATTGGCATTCCAGCTGAGTGGGAGCAGATTCGCCAAAAAGACCATGAAATGATGTCTATGTGATAGCTATAACTGAATGAAGTTAATTTTTTTATCTATATATGATGTTTTGTGCTCTGTTTTGGCTCATCTCCCTAGGGGAAAGGTCTCTGCTTTTTGAGCCCTGTCCCCTTATTGAGACCACCAAGAGCGCTACGGAGTCGGTTAGTTACCCTGTCAGCTCTTGATGGCATGCCCTGGCTCGTCTCCATCGGGGAAAGGTCGCGTTTTGTGCGCCTGTCCCCTAAACCCATACCTCCAAGAGCTAACGGTGTAGAGAGCTGACCCCGTAAAACTCTTGATGGCATCACAACAGGGGACAGAGCGGGAAAGATGCTCTGTCCCCGATGGAGATGTTCAAGAGCCGTGTGTTATAGCCCCTAATCAAGCTTGTAGTTTACGCCAATTACCCGTATAATCGCGCGCCTGAGAACTTAACCGCTCAGTTTATTAACTCCTTGCTCTACTAAGCAGACTAATATGTTTAGAGGGCATTAACCCGTAAGGAGCACGCAATGCGTCATTACGAAATAGTGTTTTTGGTCCACCCTGACCAAAGCGAACAAGTGCCAGCGATGATAGAACGCTATAAAGGCATTATTGAGTCTAAAGGTGGAAAAATTCACCGTCTAGAAGATTGGGGCCGTCGTCAGCTGGCTTATTCAATCAATAAAATCCATAAAGCTCATTATGTTCTTATGAATGTAGAGTGCGGTAACGAAGAGATGGCTGAGCTAGAATCTGGCTTCCGTTTCAACGATGCGGTTCTGCGTAATATGGTAATCAAGTGCAAAGAAGCTATTACTGAGCAGTCTCCTTTAATGAAAGAAGAAGAAAGCAAAAAGTCTGATAGCCGCGCTCCTCGTGAAGATACTCGTGAAGATACTGGCGAGT
>Ga0316205_10002011_pt1 | contig 22695 bp, 24 predicted proteins | sample 3monthpyrite_MG_FD_204941 | JGI IMG/M metagenome (GOLD analysis project Ga0316205, IMG submission 204941) | Microbial mat bacterial communities from mineral coupon in-situ incubated in ocean water Damariscotta River, Maine, United States -... | ecosystem: Environmental > Aquatic > Marine >... | reverse complement strand
GCAATCTTACACAAAATTGCATTAGAGTTCTATTATAAACTTTTTTACCTTAAAATACGCAGCTATATATAAGGTAAGATCAGCCTATTTCAATAGCTTGGTGGCAGATGCTGTAGTATTCGCAAATTTAGCCTCGAGCTGATAAGATGCAACCTTTAAAATCAAACACTTACACCATAATCTTGCAGCAACAAGGTTAGTTACACAGAGTAAAATAATGACCGAAGTAGCTCCCAAACGACACATTTTAGTGACCAGTGCCCTACCTTATGCCAATGGTTCGATTCATATCGGCCATATGGTCGAATATATCCAAACTGATATCTGGGTGCGCTTCCAAAAAATGCAGGGAAATCAATGTACTTACGTTTGTGCTGATGATGCTCATGGCACACCCATTATGCTCCGTGCCCAATCTGAGGGTATTACACCTGAGCAGCTCATTGCCGACACCGATAAAGAACATCGTGCCGATTTTGCTGATTTCTCTATCGGTTTCGATAATTTCCACACAACTCATTCGGATGAGAATAAAGAACTCGCGCAAAATATATACAGCCGATTGAAGGATGCTGGTCATATCCACACGAAAACCATTGAGCAAGCCTATGACCCTGAAAAGGAAATGTTCTTACCTGATCGTTTCATTAAAGGTGAGTGTCCCAAATGTGGTGCCGAAGACCAATATGGCGACAACTGCGAAGCCTGTGGAAGTACTTACTCACCCACCGACCTAAAGAATCCGTTCTCGGTTGTGTCTGGCGCAACCCCAATAAAGAAAAAGTCCGAACACTACTTTTTTGCACTGGCTGATTTCGAAGCCATGCTCAAAGATTGGGTAAATACCGATGGCCACGTACAACCAGAAATAACCAATAAGCTCAACGAGTGGTTTGAGTCTGGTTTGCAAGATTGGGATATCTCTCGCGATAAGCCATATTTTGGTTTTGAAATTCCTGGCGCAAAGGATAAGTTCTTTTATGTTTGGCTCGATGCGCCAGTTGGTTACATGGCCAGTTTTAAAAATTTATGCAAAAAAAATCAAGATAACCAAAATAAAGATTTAAACTTTGATGACTACTGGGCAGCCGATAGCCAGCACGAGCTTTACCATTTTATCGGCAAAGACATCGCCTACTTTCATACATTGTTTTGGCCAGCCATGTTAAACGGTAGTGGCTACCGCACCCCAACGGGTGTTTTCTGCCACGGCTTCTTAACGGTCGATGGTAAAAAAATGTCAAAGTCACGTGGTACGTTTATTAAAGCACGAACGTATTTAGATAATCTGAACCCGGAATACTTACGTTATTATTTTGCAGCCAAGCTCGGCAGTGGCATCGACGATCTGGATTTAAATCTAGAAGACTTTCAAGCGCGCGTAAATTCTGATTTAGTGGGTAAGGTTGTCAACATCGCCAGTCGATGTGCCGGTTTTATAAAAAAGAAATTTGATAACAAGCTATCAGCTAACATAAGCGAACCTGAACTGTATAAAAAGTTTACCGATGCTAGCGAAAACATTGCCTCACTCTATGACCAACGTGAGTTCAATCACGCCATACGCGAAATTATGGCCCTTGCTGATCAAGCAAACCAATATATTGATACCGCACAACCTTGGGTATTAGCAAAAGAAGATGGTAAAGAACAAGAACTGCATGACGTGTGTAGCATGGGCATTAATTTATTCAGAGCACTCATTATATTTTTGAAACCCGTACTACCTGTATTAACAGAACGAAGTGAAGCATTCTTAAATAGTGAACCATTAAACTGGCAAGATATTCAAAAGCCACTGGTCGATCATAAAGTCAATAAATTTAAACCTTTAATGACACGAGTTGATAAAGATAAAGTTGAATCCATGGTAAATTCTTCCAAAGAAAGCCTTGAAGCTAACTCGAATGCTAAAACAAATAAAAAATCACCCAAAAAAAATTCTGTGGACAAAAAATTGACAGACAAACAAGACAACGGCCTTATCGACTTTGACGATTTTGCAAAAGTCGATTTACGAATTGCTTTAATCGAAAAAGCAGAACATGTAGAAGGTGCGGATAAACTACTACAACTCACCTTAGATATCGGAGAGAGAAAAGTAAATGTATTTGCCGGCATTAAATCAGCATACGCACCAGAAAACTTACAAGGTAAACTAACGTTGATGGTTGCAAATTTAAAACCACGCAAGATGAAATTTGGTATCTCAGAAGGTATGGTACTCGCTGCAGGCCCCGGTGGAAAAGACTTATGGATAATGGAACCACATGAAGGTGCGCAACCTGGGATGAAGGTTAAGTAATTACTCTAGCCTCTTCGTCATTCCCGCGTACGACACATGGATATGCGAAGCCAGAACAACGGCCAGAACAATGCAGGAGCAATTATCGAGGCGGGTATCTATCGGTAACAAAAAAGAGTAATAACAACGGATACAAAGAAGCTTTAATATATTTGGATTCCCGCCTACGCGGGAATGACGGCAAAGGATATTTCGGTAACATAAAAACATGAAAGAATACGCACTCATATTAATTAGCACAGTATTAGTTAATAACTTTGTACTGGTTAAATTCTTAGGCTTATGCCCTTTCATGGGCGTATCGCGTAAATTAGAAACCGCTACCGGCATGGCCTTTGCCACAACATTTGTTTTAACACTATCATCCATATGTAGTTATCTTGCCGACACTTATTTACTTGCACCATTAGGTATTGAATACCTTCGCACGATTACTTTTATTTTAATTATTGCTGGTGTTGTGCAGTTTACAGAAATGTTTATTCGTAAAACTAGCCCGTTACTTTATCAAGTGCTGGGTATTTTCTTACCCTTAATTACAACTAACTGTGCGGTACTTGGCGTTGCCTTACTAAACGTGCAAAAAACAGATTACGGTTTTGTTGAATCCGCGCTATTTGGTTTTGGTGCCTCCATTGGTTTTTCTTTAGTGCTTATTTTATTTGCCGCAATGCGAGAGCGCATAAGTGTTGCCGATATACCGACACCTTTTAAAGGCACATCCATTGCGCTCATTACTGCGGGTTTAATGTCGATGGCTTTTATGGGTTTCGCCGGCCTAGTTAAAGGTTAAAGGTTTTATAAACAACTATGCTTATCGCCATTATTGCCTTATCTGTTTTAGCCGTAGCCTTCGGATTGCTGCTGGGCTTTGCGGCTATACGCTATAAAGTTAAAACTAATCCCGTTGTTGATCAGATTGATGCTCTACTACCACAAACACAATGCGGTCAATGTACCTACCCAGGTTGTCGGCCTTACGCTGAAGCCATCGCAGCTGGTGAAGCAGATATCAATCAATGTCCTCCTGGCGGCGAAACAACAATCTTAGCGTTAGCCGATTTACTCGGTAAAGATCCCAAACCTCTTAACGATGAACACGGCGAACACGCAGAAAAAACCGTTGTGTATATTGATGAGAATGTTTGCATTGGTTGCACTTTATGTATTCAAGCTTGTCCAGTCGACGCTATACTTGGTGCTGCGAAATTAATGCATACCGTTATTGCAAGTGAATGTACAGGTTGCGACTTATGTATTCCCCCTTGCCCTGTAGATTGCATTCATATCATTCCTGCGGTTGAAGACACGAAAAAAATATCCGTTAAGCTACCTATTGCACCTTTGCTTATTAACGAGTCAGATCAATGAGTCTATTTGCGAAATATAAATTCAATGGTGGTTTAAAGTTAGCTGGCCATAAACAGATATCCATGCAAGAAAAAATTGCTAATGCAATTATTCCTGCTCAACTTATTGTGCCACTACAACAACATATCGGTCGAGCAGCAAAACCTATTGTTAATATTGGAGATAAAGTTCTTAAAGGACAGTGTATAGCCCGCTTAGGTGACAGTAAAAATAATATCGTGACAGCAGCCATTCATGCTCCAAGCTCCGGTGAAGTTATTGCGATAGACCAGCATGTTATACCCAGTATGTTAAAACAAACGGGGAACTGCATAACGATTAAAACTGATGGCAAGGATACTTGGCATAATGACATTAACCCTATCAACGATCCACTTAGTTTAGATAACGATTCGTTAAAAAAAATAATCCTTGAAGCAGGTATTGTTGGCTTAGGTGGCGCAGGTTTTCCTACACATTTAAAGTTAACAACAAAAAGTTCAAATAAAGAAAAACCGATAGATACGCTTATTATCAATGCCGCCGAGTGTGAACCGTATATAACTTGCGATGCCGCACTCATACAAGAGCAAGCGACAAGAATCGTACAAGGCATACAATTTATACTGCATGCACTTAATATAAAGAAATGCATTATTGGCATTGAAGACAATAAACCACAGGCTATAAAAGCTTTAGAGCTTGCGCTTGATGATAAAACAACAGAACAGATTCAAATCATCCAAGTGCCTACTCGCTACCCTGCTGGTGGTGAAAAGCAACTTATTCAAGCGCTCACAGGAAAACAAATTCCCATCAATAAGTTACCGCACGAGCTGGGAATGATTTGCCATAACGTTGCCACAACCTATGCGGTCGCTAATGCTATTTTAGATGGTACCCCATTAATTGAACGCATTGTTACGCTTACTGGCGATAGCATAAAGAAACCAAAAAATATGCATGTGCTGTTTGGCACATTAATGAGTGAAGCACTTAATACCTGTGGTTATACCGAAAAGGCTAATCAAGATATTATAATGGGCGGGCCAATGATGGGTATCCATCTTGAATCTGCAAACTACCCCGTAATAAAAACGACCAATTGTATCCTCGTTAAAGACAACAAAATAAAAGCAAACCCATTACCTTGTATACGTTGTGGTGAATGTGCACGTGTTTGCCCGGCTAATTTATTACCGCAGCAATTATTTTGGTATTCTCGCTCAAAAGATTACGACCGATTACAAGAACATCAAATATTTTCATGTATTGAATGTGGTTGTTGTGATTATGTATGCCCAAGTCATATCCCGCTTGTTCAGTTTTATCGCTTCGCAAAAAATGAGATTTGGACACAAGAATCCGATAAAGAAAAATCAGACCATGCGCGAGAGCGTCATGAATATCGACAATATCGACTTGAACGTAAAAAAGCAGAAGACGCTGAACGTAAAGCCAAGAAAAGAGCTTTGCTTAATAAAAAACAAGGCATTGATACATCGGCTGATGATGCAAAAAAATCAGCCATTGAAGCCGCTCTTCAACGTGTTAAAGAAAAACAAACGGCTGTTCCAAAGAACACATCAAACTTAACCGTCGAGCAGCAGAAAAAAATTAAAGAAGTTGATCGCCGTCGTAGTAATAAAAAAAATCCCGCTGTAAAAAACATAACAACTAACAATACAATCGAATCAGAAGATGATAATAATGGATAATATCGCACCTAGTTCCGTCACTCGAATGATGCTGAATGTTATATATGCCTTAATCCCCGGCATTATTGCTTACGTTATATTTTTTGGTTGGGGCATCGTACTCAATATTTTTGTTGCCATCATCACAGCCATCGTCACTGAAATTTTTATGCTGCAACTTCGCAAGCGCCCAATCAAACCCTTTATTATGGATGGCAGTGCTGTTGTGACGGCAATACTATTAGCGATTGCCTTACCAAACCTAGCCCCTTGGTGGCTAACCTTTATTGGTGTGTCCTTTGCCATTATTGTCGGCAAGCATTTATACGGTGGTTTAGGTTATAACCCTTTTAACCCGGCAATGATTGGTTATGTTTTACTACTCATTTCATTCCCATTAGAAATGACTATCTGGTTACAACCTGATAGTAATATTAGTTTTGCACAAAATTTAAATTATCTTTTACATTCATCACTAAACAATATTGACGCCATGACCATGGCAACCACAATGGATACGGTTAAAACACAATCGGGGCTTGGCTTATCGGTTACAAGTATTCAATCTAACTTTCCAACTGTATTTGGTCAATTCGCGGGTAAGGGTTGGGAATGGATTAATCTTATGTTCTTACTGGGTGGTCTATGGCTACTATACCGTCGTGTCATTAACTGGCAAATTCCTACTGCTTTTTTAGTTAGCCTTGCAGTAATGGCTTTAGTCTTTTATCCATCAACTGATACATCTCCTGTCTACCATTTGTTTAGTGGTGCAACGATGTTATGCGCCTTCTTTATTGCAACCGATCCAGTTACCGCATCAACTACCCCTAACGGGCGTTTAATTTATGCGGCAGGCATTGGTATATTTGCTTACATTATTCGTATGTGGGGTGGTTATCCAGATGGTATTGCGTTTGGTGTTTTATTAATGAATATGGCTGCGCCAATGATTGATTACTACACACGTCCAAAGGCATTTGGAGAATCATAATGTCGAGCCAGAAAAATTTGAATCCTTTACTGAAAAAAATGATTATCAGTGCCGTCGTGCTCGGCACGTTTGCTGTTGTTGGTACCACCATGGTTGCGGTTACGTTTGATCAAACTAAAGAACAAATTGCAGAAAATCAAAAACAAGCCACGCTTAAAAGTTTACATCAATTAATACCACCTTCGACCCATGATAATGATATTTTTAACGATACGTTACAGGTAACAAATTTAGAGTTTTTGGGTAGCAAAAAACCTGTCACGGTTTACCGCGCAAGAAAAAATAAACAACCCATTGCCACTATACTAACGGTTATTGCACCCGATGGTTATACGGGAACGATAACGTTACTCGTTGCCATTAACTACAACGGTGTACTCGCTGGTGTACGTGTGGTTAAACATAAAGAAACACCTGGCTTAGGCGATGCAATCGAAATTGAAAAGTCAAATTGGATTATGCAATTTAACAACGCTTCACTTTTAAATCCTGAATCAAAAAATTGGAAAGTGAAACGCGATGGTGGCCACTTCGATCAACTCACCGGCGCAACCATTACACCACGAGCTATCGTAAAAGCCATACATAAAGCCTTATTATTTTATAAACAGCAACATGATAAGCTATTTATAAAGGAATAGTATTACAGCGTACAGGCACAGTATGGTGATGAACATTAAATTAATACATAATCAAAGAGTTGTCATACCCGCGCAGGCGAGTATCCAGAAAATATTTTAAAGGCTCTTTTTGTTTTATTCACTAGATCCCCGCCTACGCGGGAATGACGGCTTAAGGTTTTACAACAGCATCAATTTTCGTGTTACAACGAATAGTTAAAATAAGCAAACAGGTTAAAGAAATATGAGCGAAACATCAATAAAACATATCGCCCAACAGGGTTTGTGGAGCAACAATGCTGCGCTTGTTCAAATACTGGGCTTGTGTCCTCTACTCGGCGTTTCCAATACAGTCATTAATGGTTTAGGCCTTGGCCTAGCAACCATGCTTACTTTAGTTGCATCAAACATGGCAGTATCAGTTATTCGACATTGGGTACGTGCTGAAATTCGTATTCCCGTTTTTGTGTTAATTATTGCCTCAGTAGTAACGGTTATTGAACTCACAATGGAAGCTTACTTTCACGACTTATATAAAATACTCGGTATCTTTATTCCTTTAATCGTAACCAACTGCGCCATCATTGCACGCGCGGAAGCCTATGCATCTAAAAATGCCGTCATGCCATCTATGCTTGATGGCTTCTTTATGGGTTTAGGGTTTACCGCTGTGCTTATTGTATTAGGTGGCATGCGTGAACTCATTGGTTTTGGTACCTTATTTCAACAAGCGCATCTTATGTTTGGTGCCGCAGCAGAAGGTTTAAAAATTACGGTGATAGAAAACTATCGTGGTTTTTTACTTGCGATTTTACCACCGGGTGCGTTTATTGGGCTTGGGTTTATCTTGGCGTTTAAAAATGTTATTGATGAAAAACTCGCGCGGAAGCAAAAACAAATCGTTGCTGAACCCCAACTCAGCGAAAGCTAAACATATAATCTTTAGCCTGTAATATAAATCCCCAAATATGAATCCCAAAATACGTCACGAAATTTTTACACGCTTAAAAGCGCATATTCCCAACCCAACAACTGAGTTACATTACAATTCAACCTTTGAGTTGTTAATTGCGGTTATCTTATCCGCTCAAGCAACCGATAAAGGGGTGAATAAAGCTACCGACATACTGTATAAAGTGGCCAACACCCCTGAAAAAATATTAGCCCTTAAACTTTCCGGCTTAAAGAAATACATTAAAACAATTGGTTTATATAACACAAAAGCGAAAAATATTATCGCCACCTGTAAGATGTTAATTGAACTGCATAATAGTAAAGTCCCTGATGACCGTGCAGCTCTAGAAGCATTACCGGGTGTCGGACGTAAAACGGCCAACGTTGTACTCAATACCGCTTTTGGTCACCCGACTATTGCGGTAGACACCCATATCTTTAGAGTATCGAATCGAACCAATATCGCACCCGGTAAAAATGTGGTTGAAGTTGAGAAAAAGTTACTTAAATTCGTACCCAAGGAGTTTTTGGTTGATGCGCATCATTGGCTTATATTACATGGTCGTTATACTTGTATCGCGCGTAAACCGCGTTGTGGTTCGTGTGTTATCGAAGATTTATGCGAGTTTAAAGAAAAGAATGTTGAATAAGAAGCTAATGCCAATGAGTAACAAATATGTTTGGTAACGATCGCAATGAAATGCGTAAAATGTTCTATACCGCTTGGGCTAATTACAACAACAAAGCCCTTCTTCAGCCATTAGAGCAAGTAATTGTTAATATTATTCAGCTTCATCCTGAATACCATATATTACTTGCAGATGAAGCATCACTCGATAAAGAATTTACCCCAGATATGGGTGAAACGAATCCTTTTTTACATATGTCCATGCATATCGCGATTCAGGAGCAGCTATCAACCTCTCGCCCAGCCTGTATTCAAGATATTTATCAACAACTCTGCACCAAACATGGTGATGCTCATAAAGCCGAGCATGACATTATGGAATGTATAGGCCAAATGATATGGCAAGCACAGCGTGATAATACTGCACCGAATGAGCAAGCCTATATTGAGTGTCTTAATAAGCTTAGTTAAACAAGTGACAAACTGAATACGATTTTCAGTTATTTATCACAAATTTATAACAATTTGACCGTTTTCTCATAAAATCAGTCTATATTTGTATATTGTCGTGGAGTTGAATTGAACCTTTGCAAAACCACCTGTCTTATTCACCAGTGAAGGATGAAAGTAGGGAAAGCCGATTTCAACCTATACGATACAAACAACATTTTTATCATAATTAAAACTTTTACAAACGGAGAGAACCAAATGTCTAACAAAACTTCTAAAACTTTATCAATCGTACTTGGAGCGGCATTCGCAACAACACTTGCAGCAAGCAATGTAGCCAATGCTTCAGAAGCTGGTGCTAACCCATTCGCTATGAATAACCTTGAAGGCGGCTACCAAGTTGCTAAAGAAGGCAAATGTGGTGAAGGTAAATGTGGCGGCAAAGAAACTAAAAAAATGGAAGGCAAGTGCGGTGAAGGCAAATGCGGCGGCAGCAAAGCTAAGAAAGAAGGCAAATGCGGCGAAGGCAAATGCGGTAACAAAAAAGAAATGAAGAAAAATATGGAAGGCAAATGCGGCGGCAGCAAAGCTAAGAAAGAAGGCAAATGCGGCGAAGGCAAATGCGGCGGTAAATAAGACCTCCCTGTATGCGCTACAACATGAATAAAAAACAGTATCCTATTCATGGAGCAGGTATTGGTCTACGACGAAGCATGGTTGCTTCGTTGTTAGACCAACCCCCTACTCAAGTTGGATTTATGGAAGTTGCCCCCGAAAATTGGATCGGTGTTGGCGGCTTAATGGGTAAACAGTTCAAAGGGTTTACCGAACAATATGACATGATTTGTCATGGCTTATCACTCTCAATTGGCTCTCCCAGCCCACTCGATGAAGCCTTTTTACACCGTCTAAAACGTTTTTTAGATGAACACCAAATTAAAATCTACAGCGAGCACCTAAGCTACTGTAGCGATGATGGTCATTTATACGATCTCCTCCCAATTCCCTTTACCGAAGAAGCCGTTCACTACGTTGCAAACCGAATTAAGCGTGTTCAAGATATTTTAGAACGCCCCGTTGCAATGGAAAACGTTTCTTACTACGCCGCGCCTGGGCAAGAAATGCCTGAAATAGAATTTTTAAATGCGGTACTTGAAGAAGCAGACTGCAAAATGCTGCTCGATGTAAATAATATTTACGTTAATAGCATTAACCATAAATATAACGCTTCTGCATTTTTAAACGCCATTGATGGTGACAGAGTTGAGTATATTCATATTGCCGGTCATTTCGACGAAGCCGACGATTTAAAAGTCGATACCCACGGTGCCGATGTTATTCAACCTGTTTGGGATTTACTCGAACAAGCTTATAAGCAATATGGTGTTATCCCAACATTATTAGAACGTGACTTTAATATTCCACCCTTGGCTGAATTATTAACTGAAGTCGACCACATCATTGATTTGCAAGATAAATGGCAATCACTTGAATCAACGGCCGAAATCAAAACGATTACTTCGCAACAAGCATCGTAATGTCTTCCAATACATCAAAAGCCGCAGCAACTTTTAAACAAACGCAATATGCGTTTACTGCACATATCCGACAACCCGATACCCATTCTGCACCAACCGACATTGAAGATCGCCGCATGAAAATATACCGCGATCTTTTTTATAATAATGTCGAAAGCTTTATGTCCACAACCTACCCGGTACTATGTGAAATACTTGGTAAACAACGCTGGCATGCATTAGTACGCGATTATTTTGCAAACCATAAAGCACACACACCCTTATTCCCTGAAATGCCGAGAGAATTTTTAGTTTATCTTGAACATGAACGTGAAGCACAACAAGATGATTTTCCTTTTATGCTTGAACTCGCGCATTACGAATGGATTGAACTCGCACTCAGCATTTCAGAATTAACTGACGATACTACTAAACTTTCTAACACGGCGGACTTCCTGAATGAAATCCCTGTACTATCCAACTTGGCATGGCAGTTAAGTTATCAATTCCCCGTCCATCAGATCAGTAGCGAGTTTTTACCAACCGAACCTAATGAACAACCAACCCATATCATTGCCTCTCGTCTAAACGATGAAGACCAAGTTAATTTTACCGAAGTGAATCCCGTTATTGCACGACTTCTGCAGCTTATAACTGATAGTGAAAAAAAGTTAAGTGGTTCGCAATTACTTACACAAATCGCTAACGAATTAGATAATCCTAATATTGATAGCATTATTGATTTTGGTCTACAAACGCTAAACGAATTACATAATAAAAATATTATAGTTGGAACTCTTAAGACATCCCCCGTTCTAACCAGCACCTTAAAATAATACTAACAACTACTAGGAGTTTAATATGGAGAAGTTATTGCAACTGCAAGGCTTACTTAATCGTACCCGTTCATTCGATTTTTTAGCACCACTCGCCCTTCGTTTATACCTTGTACCGATATTTTGGTTAGCTGGTACAAAAAAATTCAACAGCTTTGAAGATACCGCAGCTTGGTTTGGTAATGCAGACTGGGGACTAGGTTTACCCTTTCCTACTCTCATGGCTTTTTTAGCAACCTCAACCGAGATTGCCGGTGCCATTATGTTATTATTTGGGTTTGGTGTTCGCTGGGTAGCCGTACCCTTAATGATAACCATGATCGTCGCAGCCTTTACCGCACATTGGCAAAATGGTTGGCAGGCCATTGCAGACCCAAGCTTCTGTTTATTTAATTGTGGAGACGCAGTCATCGCGTCAGAAAAATTGAGTGCGGCGAAAGATATTCTAAAAGAACATGGCAACTACGATTGGTTAACATCACAAGGCTCGATTGTTATTTCAAATAACGGAATTGAATTTGCAACCACTTACTTTATTATGTTGTTAGCATTATTCTTTATCGGTGCAGGTAAATATGTCAGTGTTGATTATTTTATTGCGAAAAAATATAACGCTTAATATCAAATGTACTAATAAATTATAAACCCGTCATTCCCGCGCAGGCGGGAATCTATGCCAGAACGGGGAATTTCTAAAATTGATGGATTCCCGCCTGCGCGGGAATGACAGGTTAGTTTTTCTTGCACGCCGTCTGCGCGGGAATGACAGCTTAATTTTTCTTGCGAGCTGCAATCCGTAATCGCAATGCATTTAACTTTATAAACCCTGCTGCATCTTTTTGATCGTAGGCACCTTGATCATCTTCAAACGTTGCGATATTTTCATCAAACAAACTATTGCTTGCTGATTTTCGACCAACAACAATGACATTGCCTTTATACAATTTTAATCTGACTTCACCATTTACCGTTACTTGTGATGCATCAATCATTGTTTGCATCATTTCACGTTCGGGTGACCACCAGTAACCGTTATAAACCATATTGGCATAACGAGGCATAAGCTCATCTTTTAAATGAGCAACTTCACGATCTAAGGTGATGGATTCAATCGCACGATGCGCTTTTAATAAAATTGTTCCGGCTGGTGTTTCATAACAACCACGCGACTTCATACCGACATAACGATTTTCTACAATGTCGTCTCGGCCAATACCATTGGCTCCACCGATGGTATTAAGTTCTTCCATTACTTGGTTTGGTGTTTTGGCTTCGCCATTAATAGAAATAACATCGCCATTTTTAAAACCAAGCTCAATACAGGTTGGTTTATCTGGCGCTTGTTCTGGTGAAACTGTCCAACGCCACATATCATCTTCAGGTTCTGCATATGGATCTTCTAGTACGCCACCTTCGTATGAAATGTGTAATGAGTTAGCATCCATTGAATAAGGTGATTTTTTACCTTTGTTATAATCAACGGCAATGCCATGTTCTTTTGCATACGCCATTAAAGTCTCACGTGAATTTAAATCCCATTCACGCCAGGGTGCAATAATTTGTACGTCTGGTTTCAAGGCATAGGCTCCAAGTTCAAAACGAACTTGGTCATTCCCTTTACCGGTTGCACCATGTGAGATTGCATCAGCACCTGTTTCGTTAGCAATTTCAATTAAGCGTTTTGAAATTAATGGGCGAGCAATCGAAGTACCTAGAAGATACTCACCTTCATAAATTGTATTGGCTCGAAACATTGGGAATACAAAATCACGAGCAAATTCTTCACGTAAATCTTCAATATAAATTTCTTTTACGCCCATGGCTTGCGCTTTTGCGCGAGCTGGTTCAACTTCTTCACCTTGGCCAATATCGGCAGTAAAAGTGACTACTTCACAGTGATAAACATCTTCGAGCCATTTTAAAATAATTGAGGTATCTAGCCCGCCTGAATAGGCAAGAACGACTTTTTTTACATCTGACATGTGATTTGCTCCGCAGCAATAGACTTAAAGAGCGCGGATTATACCGAAAATAAGGGGATTAGTCGTTAGCCATTTTACCAAATGGGAGAGCTTCGCTTCTCCCCCTTGGAACCCCCAATGATTTTTCGCCCGCCGCAAAACGGTGGGAACCTGTTATTTAATAAGCGTTATAATGCTTCGACGGTTCTTGGCTCGGCCTGCACTACTTCTATTAGAGGCCACAAAAGGCCCTTCGCCAATACCAACAGCGGTAATGGGTACTTTCATTCCCAATTTACGCATATAAGCTTTAATCGCCTGTGCCTGCGTTTTTGCCGCATTACGATTAACGCGTTTAAATCCCATGCTGTCGGTATACGACTTAATCATCACTTTTTTTATCGTTTCATCTAACTTAATAAACTTAACCATATTGCGTAATTTATTACGCATTTTTTTACTTAGGGTGCGCTGACCTTTATTAAAGAATAATTTGGTTTCTTTAAATTTACTAAAATGGTACTTAGGTAATTTCCCTATACATTTCTCAAAATCATCCTTTATTATTTTAAAATTAATTGGTGAAATACTGGTAATCACATCTTGAGTACCATCTGTCCAGTCTCGATAGGTTAAACGTATTGTCATGCCCTCTTCTAACTCATACATTAATCTATCAGGCCAGATTTCAGGTAATGTATTTTGGCTAATAGAGACCACTTGCTGCCTAGACTTTCCATTCGAAATTTTACGTTCAATAACAGACTGATTAGCCGGTATATCTTTACGGTGAGGTAATGTGAATGGAGTATAGCCTTCAGTTAAAGGTATATAGCCTAGTGTTTTCTTAATCGCAAAAGGTTTCCAATTTGGAGGAACCGATTCTATCTTCGCGCCGATAGCAGGATAAGGATACTTATCGGTAAACAGAGGTTGTCGATAGTGTGTATCTTTCGTTTTAAGTTTCTTTGAAATAGGGTGATTAACTTCAAATACAAACTGTAGGTGTTGAACAGGATTAAATTTAAATTTCGCTCGACCTAAACCAGGTATTGGCTGCCTTAAAAAACACTGCATCTCTGTTGAAGATAATATCCATTTCGATTCGTCTAGCTTGGCTCCAAATAATTGAACCGTTGGATACAATAACGCTAACTCAGAAGCTTTATCCATTTCTTTATCTTTAATGGGGGCTACTTTTTCATCACGCATTTCTTCTGGTGTATTTAACGCGGTTTTGCTATTTGCTTCAGATAACGATTGAGCAAGAGACGTTTTTAAACGGCGGTTTTTGCCAGAGCGGACATAACGTGCCGTTTGTTGAGGCTTATCTTCTGTCTCCATTGCCATGGCTTTTTTTGACTTTTCAGCCGAGGGATCTTTTAGCAGCACAACATCCAGTTCTGGTTTAGTATTATCTACTTTTACAAAACTCGCATTCGATTTATTTTTCTCAGCATTTTCAGCAGCTTGGCGTGCATCTGAGCCGAATTTTATACCACACGACACCGTTCCCAGAATAATAAGACTGAGAACAACAGATAAACGAAGATTTAAGAATAACTCACGATTCATGCTCAGGTGAGTTGCAAGAAGTATTCCAAAAAAAGCGTAGATAGGTAAAACATCGCTTTAATGTATTCATTATACGACAAACGAACTATAAGGCTAGCCGATGATGCCTACCTATTTCATTAATCAGCTCAACTTTAACACCAACTTTCTTCGCATAACTTGGCCAATTGTCTACCGCAGAAAGTACCTCGTTAATAATATTTTCAGGTTTACTTAAACTAATCGATTCACCTATTTTTATTAAATCGTCTTTAGTGAAATTATCACGTTTTCCATTAACACTCATTTGATGTTGGTTAGTCCATTTTCCTGCGGGGTTATGTGAGTAGGTAACATCGTAAGCGGGAGATAACGACCACTGCCCTTTGTTATCCATTAGGAAAGATATATTTTTTGTATGGTCGTCCTGGTTTCTAGCAACAATATTAAACACCATTCTTCTATATTGTTCTGCCGCTTCTAGTTTAGTTAAACGTAACTGTCGCATTGAGGCAAAGGCTTGTTCGTAACTATAACTACCGGCCATATTAAAATCAAAATGCGCAATACCGCAAAGTGTTTGCATATGCAGTTTTTGTCCCTTTACGCGATCAAATCGTTTTGTCATAAAATGGGCGCGTCCATTCTCTTCTAATAGTTTGCATTGCGTCATGTTAATGCCCGCTGCTTTTGCCATTTGGTAATAGGCGTATTCTATTCGCCCGTATTGATTCGGTTCACCAAGCTCTAAATCATTAACACCATCGAACTTAAGTAGCCAATACTCATAACCTTTTGGAACATCCGCTTGCCCGGATTTAATGTTTCCCTTTTCATCCATTGCAATGATTGCTTTTGGTCTTGCTCCGCCGGCTGAAGTACCAACACGTAAAATATCTGAAATGGCTTCACTATTTTCTTTTTCTGAATCATTAATTTGTGTTCCTAAGCCTTCATGTTGTTTCATTATGGTTTGGGCTAGTTCAACTAATTCTGAAACCTCGATACTTTTAGCGACATCGTATTGCGTTAATACTGCAGGAGAAAATTCTAATGCACCCATACCGCGCTTACCGGTGTAACACAATCTTTCTACGGGGCTAAAGCTCGCCGCATCTCGTCCATTACGCGATAACCAGGCATCGATAATCTTGTTACCAAACTTATCGGGTAACGCGTCGGCAAGTAAACCGGGTAAACCTAAGAATGTTTCTTTATTTAAGGAAGGAAAGGAAAAAATAGCATCGCCTTTTGTCGCAACTTCTAAGCCCATGCAAATAGGTGAAATATCTAAGCCGTTTTTTAGAAATTTTTGCTCATATTCAAATACCGCATACTCACGATCCGCTAACCAAGACACCGCGCCTACGGTTTCATCCCACAAACTCACAATGGCCGTTTCTACTTTTTTTACCATGCTGTTTCAATCGCCCTTTTGGCTTAACTACCATTGTGAATCTTTTTTAGTGGTATCCACCTTAGTAGTGCCTACTTGGCTCGTTCCGCTATACCCCGATGCACGTTCACGCACTTTGCCTTGCATTTTAGCTAACTGGATAGGGCTAATGGATATTTCAGGAATAAAGCTATTTAAATCGTCGAGTGATGACAATGCCCGAAGAACCGCAATAATAGTTGATAATTTAGCTCGACCCGCTTCAAGCGCCTTAATTGAATTTAGAGACAACATGGTTAGCTCAGCCAAACCTTGTTGAGTAATATTTTTCTTTAATCTAAGCGCCTTAAAGCGACTACCTAGCTCCGCTTCAATGGCTTTATCTGACATTACATAGAAATCCATAACAGCCTCAATTAAGACTATAATATACAAATAGAATGATAAAAGTTTATTTTAAGGCTATTATAGCTCAAAATGAAAATATAGCAAAAATGTAATTAAAAGCCCTTATTAAGGCTTTTTAGGCAACTAATTGGCATTTAAAGATTAAAATAGGATTATTAAATACAGAAAAGCGTCGGGCTGGTTAAGTTTTAATCAGCTAGATTCAGTAAGTTTATCTCTAGGTAAGCTTTTTAGGGAACTCAAAAACGAAGCGCGCTCCACGCCCGTTTTTAGATTCTTCAGCCCAAATATTCCCCTTATGGACTTTCATTATCTCTGCACAAATAGCCAACCCTAAACCCGTCCCTCCACTACCTGTTTTAGTAAGGCTACTTTGAGTAAATCGACCAAAAATTGAGTCCAGCTCATTATTGGGAATACCAATACCTTCATCTTCAATACTGAAATGAATAACCTCTGCTTGGTGATGCTTACTTTTTTCTTTATTTAGCAGCATAACATTTATCCATATAGTCGAGTTATTGTTACTAAATTGAATAGCATTGAGTGCTAAATTCATTACAGCGTTACATATTAACGATTCATCACATTCAACTGCTTCTAGATTATCAGAGAGATTAGCCTGTATAGTAATATTTTTTTCTTCGGCTATTAGCGACATTTCGTCATAACAATTTTTTAGAGCTTTTTCTAAATTAACCACTTCAATTTTGCTCTCAATTTGACATGACTCTAACTTAGACAAATCGAGTAAATTAGAAACTAACTTGTGTAATCTATTTCCGCTCTCAAGGATATGATTGAAATATTTTTTAAATTTATCAACCGAAATATTATTTTTGTCGATCCCAAACTGAGCAAAACTTATAATTGCATGCAAAGGCGTTCTAAGCTCGTGCGACATATTGGCTAAGAATTCCGATTTAGCGATATTCTCTTCATCGGCTAATTTCTTTTGAATTTCTAATTTTCGATTACGTTTATTGTGCCTTGAAACATAAATAGCAACACTCAAAGCAATAAGAATAGCAATAATACTAGCGACAACAACAAACCAATAAGCCATTAAATGCGGTATTTTATTTATTTCATTATTCAACAACGCTTGTTGCTTAGCATGTTCTTCGTATAAAGCCTGCATTACTTTTTTTTGCGTTGGCATAAGAAGTTGATTGAAACTATCTCTCGTTTCACTAAAGTTTTCTTGATAGATCAGTTGTTCAGTTCTATCTTGTAAGCGCCCGCCCTCAGAAGCCAGCTTACGAATTTTACTCCAATCAGACTTCAAATCACGCTGGTTTTCTGTTTCTCGTAAATGTGTAAATGCCTTTATAAAATCTATTGCTGCTTGTTTATAATTTAAATACAGCTCATCTCTCTCAAAAGGGTCCTCAACTTGAGACATTTGATACAAAAAAATGATTCTTTGCTGGGCCGCCACCTGCATTTTAGATACATCTTCAGCTTGTTCTTGCTGTAAATTTATATTGGCAATTGTCTCGTTATTGCGGCTCATAATAAAAATACTCGCACTCGCAATAATAATTAGAATGAGAAGAATTATCCCAAATCCAATATTAATTACGGTAGAAGTATTTAAGCCTTTAAACATCGGGGGTTAGTCACCTTGATAGTTACTCCTTATATATCGGTAACAACGGAAAAATACTTTAATCAAATTTGGGTGGATGTGTAATCGCATATCTTAACGACGTGCCATATCACCAAATAATTCGACTTAACTTGGATGCGGATGAATTGCATTGACGACTAGTTTTAAAGTCATGGCGCTCGACACAATCATTAACCGTGTTCTGGAACTTTCCATTTATGCCATATAGAGGTTTTTTTTGAGCACTTTATATAGATGGATTTTTTTAAATCTCTCAGCCCCCTTTTTTAAAGACCGCTTTAAACGGCGTATAAATCACCTTGCCAAAGCAGCACCTAAAAAAAATCATCACAAAAAAATCAACTACAAAGAAAGTTAGTTCAAAGAAAGTACAGGCGGTAACTCCATAATGAAAACGAAACTACTCATACTATCTTTTATTTTCATATTCTCATTGCCCGCATTTTTCGAGAATTAAATGACCAGAACATGCAGAGAAGCTAAAAGTAATGCCGACTAACTGCGTAGCAATTCATTAAGTACACTCTGCCCTCTTTAATTCGACCTGACTAATTTAATTAGCTTCATAGACGCCAGTAACATCATACCAATAACCAGCCCAGCAATGAGATCCGCAACCAATGTGGGTAGCATCGACATGAAGTGATGAACGGCATCAATGTTATGAACAAACATACCGCCGCCAACCAAAAGCATTGCAATGGTTCCAATTATCCCCAACAAGTGAATCACTTTTGGCAAAGCGTAGATCAAAAACTCACCTGTAATATGTGAAGCCCTTGCAACAACCCCTTGCAACAATTTAGCACGTTCAATTAATTGCACACCGGCATCATCCATGCGAACAAGAACGGCCACCACACCATATACGGCAATCACGGCCAGTAGAGCTATAATGCTGACGACCATTACCTGAATATGAATAGATTGACTCATTACAGTATCCAGAGTGATAATAATAATTTCTATAGAGAGGATAAAGTCTGTCCGTATCGCAGCCTTAATTTTCGATGCCTCCGAATGTAATATCTTTTTTGTATCTGATGTTTCACTCGCGACAGGTTTATTTTTGTGAGAGCGTGTAATCCATTCAACAACTTTTTCTGTTCCCTCATAACTCAGGTAAGCACCACCGAGAAGCAGGATAGGAACAATCAACCAAGAAGCATAAGCACTTAACAAAAACGCGATAGGTAAAATAATAACTTTATTAAGTAATGCCCCCTTAGTGATCGCCCAAATCACCGGCAACTCTCTGGAAGCATGAAAACCCGTCGCCTTCTCCGCGTTAACCGCAAGATCATCCCCTAATAAAGCGGCTGTTTTTTTTGCTGCTACTTTACTCATTGCAGCAGTGTCATCAAGCAGCATTGCTACATCATCAAATAGTGCTAAGAGACCACCGGCCATAATTTATCCTTGATTAAAATAATAGTTGTGTATAACGAATAATAATTCAATGGGGTCAGTGAGCAATTAACTCTAATATTAAAAGCAATTGTTCTCTGACTCTGTTTTATAACTCTGTTTTATAGGTAAAGGCCAGCGATTTAGAACTTTGTATTCGACCCCATCTAATTTGTTCACCGATGCCACCAGACAAAAATCGTTGGCCTGCCAATGCACAGGTTTTAGCTCTAACTCATGCTCATGCAACGGGTTTGCCTTACGCATCAAAGTAAGGTGTGGTTTAAATGGTCGCGGATCCATTTGAATGTCACATGCAATTGCACCTTTATAAAGGGCGGCGGCCAATTTCATTAAAGCATCGGGCTCCTCTTCCAGTCCAGCCCATATAATTTTATTGCGGTTAAAAATGCCCAGATGATTCAATGTCATTTCGAAAGGTTTAAATGTAATCGCGTTAGCCATTGGTAATAAACAGTCCAGACGGTTCTTTGCAACATTACCTAGAAAAGCCAGCGTTATATGTAAATTACTAGCGCGCATCGGCTTACCGGTACATTGCTGAGCAAGTTTAATATTAAAATTAGCTAATAACTCACGCACATCGTCATCAGGCCATAGAGCAAAAAACAGTCTTAGTTCATCTTTATCTGTAGTCATCTGCTCATTCTAAACTTAATAAACGATAAAGGAAAAAATAGGGTCTGGAGTTCCCCCAATTATCTATTAATTAACACCAACCTCTTTCATTCTGACTTCGTTTTACTTTATCTAGCTGCTAAGGAGTTTGTCCAGCTTACCATTGCTATCCAAGGCTTTAAGAACATCAATCCCACCAATATGTTCGTTATTAATAAATATTTGAGGGACAGACTTTTGACCGCAGCGTTTGATCATCGTATCTTTTTCAAGTGGCATGAGATCGAGCAGGTACTCTTCATAATCAATACCTTTCTCATCCAAAAAATCTCTGGCATCCATACAGTGTCGGCAAGAACTAGTGCCGTACATTTCGACTTTTTCAGTCATATTTATTTTCACCTTGTAACTATTTAACTACTTAACTAAAGCGGGGGGCTTTAGTGCAATAAGAGCAAACCCGATTGACATAATAGTATGTTAATTCAATCTGAGTACTAATCCTATTTATTTCACCAATCACTTTTCTTTTTTGTCCTTCTTTTCTCCTTGTTCATTATCAAAACGATTATATTTTTTTACAACATCTTTCTTATTTGATTGCGATTGAACAAACCCTATCGTTTTAGCTGCAACCTTTTTGCTTTTAACTCTTAAAGCCTTTGACGACATTTCTCTAGCATTGTCACTCGGGTTTATAGATACAAAAGCGCTTGGGTCACTAACAACGTCTTCTGTGCTTCTAACTTCAATGTTCGCGTTGGTGTTAGCAAGCATTCTTTGACTTTGTGCAGTAACAACATTGGTAATAATGAATAAAGATACCGCAACAGAGAATATTTTAATATATTTCATATTTTTCACTCGCCTCTTTAAGATACAGTTAATGTTAATAACGATAATGATTGAATGCTTTTATTGTAATAAAACGTATCGGGGCCAATATCCCAAATGACTTTCACATCATATAAACCCGTATCAATATCAAATAAATGCATTGAACCTGATGGTACAATGTCAGAATTAATTTGGTTTGCTTTCCAAACGGATGAAGCCGATGGTGTAATATAAAGAGCGATTATATTTGCATCAAGCGTCCCATTAACTATCTTTAATGACCCGGTATACACAGAATCTGTGGTAACAGCAGTTATCTCATCGCCATCAAACACAGAAATATCATAAAGATAACTTGAGTAGTTACTAAACTGACCTTTAACATACGCACGCGCATCATAAATTCCAGTAGGTACAGATAAAATGTCAAAAGACAAACCCGCGAGTAACGGTGATGTTAATTGGTTCACTCCCCATGTTGATTGATCAATGGGTGAAAAATTAAACTCATATATTGATAATGAACTATTATTATTTTCTAACCGTACCGTACCGGTTGAATAAGTCGTATCGTAATCGTCATCGTGTCCGCCCCCTCCACCACAAGCCGTCACAAGGCTAACGAGTAAAGTCATCAAAATTGCACGTATATAAACGGTCATATCGGTTGCTCCTTAAGTTTCTCTAACTTCATAACGTATTATGAATATTAACTAGAGATAACTTAATGCAAGCTGAATAGACGGTGCTTATATTGATTTAATACTAAACTGTGACATTTACGAATCTGAACACATTTATCCTTTTATTCTGGTCCCCAAAGCAGCTCATCAAGGTTCTTGTCGTCTTCAGAAAATAAAGGCTGTGCTTTACCATTAATAAACAGTACACCCTCTTCTTCTAGCAAGCCGCGCTGCTTTTTATAAGCTTCGCTACCGACATCAAAGGCAAGTGTACGGTCTGATCTAACAACGCGATACCATGGCAATGATTCAGGTGAACGGCTCATCGCCTTACTCACCATACGCGCATGACGTGGGTAACCTGCGGTACGTGCGACTTCACCATAAGCCATCACTCGGCCACTACCAATATTGGAAACCACTTTCCAGATTGCCTTATCGAATTGATTTTGAGAATAAGCCATAGAATAATTTTTTCGAGTAAAGATGTGTTAGAGATACGTTAAAACATCTATTTTATTGTGCTCGATTGCCTATTATAACTTTTATTTATTATGGGCTGGGATTGGGATGTTCGGTATGAATTTGCTCAATGCCCTCGAATACTTCATCTGCTAACTGTAAATGTATACTGTCTACATTACTTTTTAACTGAGTCATGTTCGTGGCACCAATAATATTACTGGTTAAAAATGGGCGTGAGTTAATATAAGCAAGTGCCATTTGTGCAGGATCAAGAGCGTGCTCTCTGGCCAGCGCAACATATTTTTCAGTCGCAGCAACTGCTTGTGGGTTTGTATAACGTGAGTAATCTGGCCATAAAGTA
>Ga0316205_10002010_pt1 | contig 22697 bp, 18 predicted proteins | sample 3monthpyrite_MG_FD_204941 | JGI IMG/M metagenome (GOLD analysis project Ga0316205, IMG submission 204941) | Microbial mat bacterial communities from mineral coupon in-situ incubated in ocean water Damariscotta River, Maine, United States -... | ecosystem: Environmental > Aquatic > Marine >... | reverse complement strand
CGGGTCAAGGAATACATGATCGCCTTCCTGCTGCTGGAAACGCTGATGATCGGCGTGTTCGTGGCGCTGGATCTGGTGCTGTTCTACCTGTTCTTCGAGGCCGGGCTGATCCCGATGTTCCTGATTATCGGCATCTGGGGCGGCAAGAACCGGATCTATGCGGCGTTCAAGTTCTTCCTCTACACCTTCTTCGGGTCGGTGCTGATGCTGGTGGCGATGATCTACATGTTCATGCAGGCCGGCACGACGGACATCCCGACGCTTCTGACCTATGAATTCAGCGCGGGTCCGCTTTCGTTGCTGGGCTGGCAGATCGCCGGGGGCGCGCAGACCCTGCTGTTCCTGGCGTTCTTTGCCTCGTTCGCGGTGAAATTGCCGATGTGGCCGGTTCACACCTGGTTGCCCGACGCGCATGTGCAGGCGCCCACGGCAGGGTCGGTCCTGCTGGCGGCGGTGCTGCTGAAACTGGGGGGCTACGGCTTCCTGCGCTTCAGCCTGCCGATGTTCCCGGTGGCCAGCGACCTGCTGTCGCCGGCGGTGCTGTGGCTGTCGGCCATCGCCATCGTCTATGGCTCGCTTGTCGCGCTGGTGCAGACCGATATGAAAAAGCTGGTCGCCTATTCGTCGGTTGCGCATATGGGCTTTGTGACCATGGGGATCTTTGCCCTGAACAAGCAGGGCGTTGACGGGGCGATCTTCCAGATGCTCAGCCACGGCTTCATATCCAGCGCGCTCTTCTTGTCAGTGGGCGTGGTCTATGACCGCCTGCACACCCGCGAGATCGAAGCCTATGGCGGTCTGGTGAACCGGATGCCGACCTATGCGGCCGTGTTCCTGGTGTTCACCATGGCTAATGTCGGCCTGCCCGGCACTTCGGGATTTGTCGGCGAATTTCTGACCTTCATGGCGGTCTATCAGGCCAACACCTGGGTGGCGGTTGTTGCTGCGACCGGCGTGATCCTGTCGGCCTGCTATGCGCTGTGGCTTTATCGCCGTGTCGTGTTCGGCGCGCTGGTCAAGGACAGCCTGAAATCCATCGCCGACATGGACGCCCGTGAAAAGATGATGATCGCGCCCTTGCTGGTCATGGTTTTGCTGCTGGGGGTCTATCCGGCGCTGGTCACCGATATCATTGGCCCTTCGGTCGACAATCTGCTCACCCATTTCCAGGCCGCGGTTGGCATTGATGCCAGCGCCCAGGTGGCATCCACTGCCGCCGCCGCAGCCCCCAGTCAGTGAAAGGCCCATCCCGATGAATTCGGCTGATCTTTCGATTGCCCTGCCGGAAATCCTGCTGTCGCTCTGGGCGATGGTGGCATTGATGGCCGGGGCTTATTTCGGCAAGGACAAACTGGCGAGTTTCCTGACCTGGGGCACGGTTGCGGTGTTCGGGTTTCTGGCGATCCTGGTTTCCGTGCTTGAACCACAATCCCGCGAGGGGTTCGGCGGGCTGTTCATCGACGACAGCTTCGCGCGGTTTTCCAAGGCCGTGATCCTGGTGTCGGGCGCTGCGGTGCTGGTCATGGGCATGGATTACCTGGAACGCACCAAGTTGATGAAGTTCGAGTATCCGATCCTGGTGGCGCTGGCCACGGTGGGCATGATGGTGATGGTTTCGGCCGGAGACCTGATTACGCTCTACATGGGGCTGGAGCTGCAATCGCTGGCGCTCTATGTATTGGCCGCGTTCCGCCGCGACAGCGTCCGCGCGACCGAGGCAGGGCTGAAATACTTCGTGCTGGGCGCCCTGGCCTCTGGTCTGCTGCTGTATGGCGCGTCGCTGGTTTATGGTTATTCGGGCACCACGCGTCTGGCCGATATCGCCAGCACCGTGCAGGGCGATCGACTGCCCATTGGCCTGCTGATGGGGCTGGCCTTCATGCTGTCCGGCCTGGCGTTCAAGGTTTCGGCGGTGCCCTTTCACATGTGGACGCCCGATGTCTACGAAGGCGCGCCAACGCCGGTGACGGCCTTCTTTGCCACCGCGCCGAAGGTTGCGGCCATGGCCTTGCTGGCGCGGTTGGTTTTTGACGGGTTCGGCGCCGCGTCGGCGGATTGGGGCCAGATCCTGGGCTTTCTGGCGGCGGCATCGATGGTCGTGGGGGCGGTCGGTGCGCTGGGGCAGCGCAACCTCAAACGCCTGATGGCCTATTCGTCCATTTCGCATATGGGTTTTGCCCTTTTGGGTCTGACCGCCGGCACGGTCGCGGGTGTCGAGGCGACGCTGATCTACATGGCGATCTATGTCACCATGTCGATCGGTGTGTTTGCCTTCATGCTGACCATGCGCCGCGAGGGGCGACCGGTGGTACAGATCGACGATCTCAACATGCTGTCCAAGACGCAACCGCTTCAGGCACTGGCACTGCTGATCCTGATGTTCAGCCTGGCCGGTGTGCCGCCGCTGATCGGCTTCTGGGCCAAGTTCGCGGTTCTGACCGCGGCGATCGGCGCGGGCTATGTGCTGCTGGCGGTGATCGGCGTGATCGCCTCGGTGATCGGCGCGTTCTACTATCTGCGGATCGTCTATTTCCTGTATTTCGGCACCGAATCCGACCCGCTTGACCGCGATGTCGCGCCGGTCCAGCGTTGGCTGACGCTGGTGGCCGCGGCGATCACGCTTCTGGGCGTGATCAACCTGTTCGGTCTGGAAGGCGCGGCCAGTGTCGCTGCGCAGGCGCTTGCCAACTAACGCGCCGGCCTGGCCGCCGGACTATCAACGGCTGGTGCTGGCGCAGGTCGACAGCACCAACGCCGAAGCCCAGAGGCGGGCCGGATCCCTGTCCGGCCCGTGCTGGATTCTGGGTCTGCGCCAGACCGACGGGCGCGGGCGCCGGGGGCGCGCCTGGGCCGATCCGGCGGGCAACTTCGCGGCGACGCTGGCGCTGCGCTCCTCGGATGGGCCCGCCAGACTGGCGCTGCGCACGTTCACCGCGGCGCTGGCCCTGCGCGAGGCGCTGATCTCGGTGACCGGTCTGGACAAAGCCTTTGCGTTGAAATGGCCCAACGACGTGTTGCTGAACGGCGGCAAGCTGTCGGGCATCTTGCTGGAAAGCGCGGGGCAGGGCGTTCTGGCGCTGGGGATCGGCGTGAACCTGCGCGATGCCCCCCCGGCGGACCCGGATGCCGCTTTTGCGCCCGTTTCGCTGCGCGCTGAAACCGGCGTCACCGTCACGCCCGAACAGTTCCTGGACCATCTGGGCCCGGCCTTCGCTACCTGGGAAACGCGCCTGACGACCTACGGGTTCGAACCGGTGCGCGCGGCTTTTCTGGCCCATGTCGCCCGGTTGCGAGAACCCCTGGTGGCGCGCACCCAGGCCGAGACCCTGCATGGCGTATTCGAGACCATCGACGAGACCGGCGCGCTGGTGCTGAACACCGCGCAGGGCAGGCGCACCGTGCCCGCCGCCGACATCCATTTTCCCTGAATGCAGGAGGGGACCATGCTGCTGTGTATCGATTGCGGAAACACCAACACCGTCTTTTCGATCTGGGACGGGACGCGCTTCGTCGCCACCTGGCGCACGAAAACCGACCACCGCCGCACGGCGGATCAGTATTTCGTCTGGCTGTCCACGCTGATGTCGCTGAACAGGATCGACGCGGTGATCACGGATGTGATCGTGTCCTCTACTGTGCCGCGCGTGGTGTTCAACCTGCGGGTTCTGTGCGACCGCTATTTCGACTGCCGCCCGTTGGTCGTGGGCAAGCCCGAATGCCGGTTGCCCGTGGATCCCAGGGTCGAGGCCGGCGTGCGCCCGGGGCCCGACCGTCTGGCCAATGCCGCCGGGGCCTTTGACCGGCATGGCGGGCATGTCGTGGTGGTCGATTTCGGCACCGCCACCAATTTCGATGTGGTCGCCGAGGATGGCGCCTATATCGGCGGCGTGATCGCGCCCGGCGTCAACCTCAGTCTCGAGGCGCTGCATCAGGGCGCCGCCGCCCTGCCGCATGTCGATATCTCGCGGCCGGACAAGGTTATCGGCACCAATACGGTGGAATGCATTCAATCGGGCGTCTTCTGGGGCTATATCGGCCTTGTCGAAGGCCTTACCGCCCGTATCAAGGCCGAATACGGCCACCCCATGAGAGTTGTCGGCACCGGGGGGCTTGCGCCCTTGTTCGGGCAGGTCGATAGCATATTTGACGTGATCGAAGACGATCTGACGATGCACGGGCTGACCGTCATCTTTAATACGAACAGGAACCCCGCATGACGCGCGAAAGACTGATCTACCTGCCCCTGGGTGGGGCCGGTGAAATCGGCATGAACACCTATGTCTATGGCTACGGCCCCAGGAACCGCGAACGCTATATCGTGGTCGATCTGGGGGTCACGTTCCCGGACATGGACGGCTCTCCGGGGGTTGATCTGATCATGGCGGATATCGCCTGGCTGGAGGAACGCAAGGACCGGGTCGACGGCATCTTCATCACCCATGCCCATGAGGATCATGTGGGCGGTCTGGGCCATTTGTGGAACCGTCTGCGCGCGCCGGTCTATACCCGCGATTTCACCGCGCGGATTGCCGCCAGGAAGATGATCGAGGCGGGCCAGCCCGTGGACCAGATCAATACCGTCGGTGCGCTGCCCGATACGGTCGAACTGGGCCCGTTCCGGGTGCAGTTCGTGCCGATCTCGCATTCCTTGCCCGAAGCGTCGGCGCTGTTGATCGAAACGCCGGCGGGGCGCGTCCTGCATACCGGCGACTTCAAACTGGACATGGCGCCGGGGGTTGGTGAGCCATTCGACGAGGACATCTATAAACGCATCGGCGATGGCGGTGTGCAGGCGCTGATCTGCGATTCCACGAATGTCTTTTCGCTGCATCCGGGGCGTTCGGAAAGCTCGCTGCCGGGCGCGATCACTGAACTGGTGCGCGACGCTCCGGGCATGGTTGTCGCCACCACCTTTGCGTCGAATGTCGCGCGGGTGCGCACGCTGGCCAAGGCGGCGCGCGCGGCGGGGCGGTCGGTCTGCCTGCTGGGGCGGGCGATGCAGACCATGGTCCGCACCGCGACGGAAGCCGGCCTGCTGCTGGATTTCCCGCCCACAATCAGCGCCGAGGATGCCAAGGACGTGCCGCGCGATAACCTGATGCTGATTGTCACCGGGTCTCAAGGCGAACGCCGCGCGGCTTCGGCGCAATTGTCGCGCGGGTCCTATCTGGGCTTCACGCTGCAAGAGGGCGATCTCTTTCTGTTTTCGTCGATGACCATCCCGGGCAACGAACGCGGCGTTCTGAAGATCGTCAACGCGTTTTCGGAAATGGGCGTCGATGTGGTCGATAACACGATGGGCGCCTATCACGTGTCCGGCCACGCCAACCGCCCGGATCTGGAGCGGATGCACGACCTGGTGCGCCCCCGAATGCTGGTGCCGATGCATGGCGAGCATCGCCATCTGCGCCAGCATGCGCGGCTGGGCGCGGCGCGTGGCCTGACCACCGCGATAGCCCCCAACGGGACCATGCTGGACCTCACCGGCGACGAGCCATCGGTCGTGGATTATGTCGACACCGGAAGGCTTTATCTGGATGGCACGGTCATTTACGGCGCGCTTGACGGGATCGTGCGCGAACGCATGAAACTGGCGCTGAACGGTCAGGTCGTGGTGACGCTGGTCATCGACGAAGACGGCTTGCCGATGGGGGATCCCTGGGCCGATTGTGCGGGACTGGCGCGCAAGGGGCGCTCGAACCGGGATCTGTCCGAGGTGATCGAAGAGGAACTGGCGGGCGAACTGGAGCGCACGACGCGCAAGATCCTGGACAATGATTCCAAGCTTGTCGAGCTGATGAAACGGCGGGTGCGGTCGGTCTGTGTGGATGAAATCGGCAAGAAGCCCGAGGTCATGACGGTGATTTCGCGCCTGTCCGAGGAATAGCGCGCGCGCGAGGCAGTCGGCAAGAAATTCTTAACGGACGCCTGCGATCCTGACCAAAAGGCAGGATTCCCAGTCCATGAATGTCGAACACCGCGATCCGGTCCTGCGGCGGAAACTCGCGCCCAAAGCGGACCCCGTGCCTGACGCTGAACCGGTCGTTGCCGGTGCAGCGGCGGGGCTGCGGCGCGCCTTTGCCCGGGCGGTGTCGGATGCCGCGCCGCTGGTCGCGGATGCCGGGGCGATCCGTCGACAGACCGTCACGCAATCAGAATTGCTGGACATGACGGACGGTGATTCCTTTGTCGGGCTGCTTGTCGATGCCAATGGTGAAACGGGTCTGGCGTTGATGGATCAGTCCGGCTTTTCGGCCGTGATCGAAGCCATGACTATCGGCCGCCTTGCGCCGCGCGCACCGATCCCACGGCGCCCCACAACCACCGATGCCAGCCTGCTGGCCGAATTGCTGGATGCCACACTGGATGGGATGGCGGACTCCGGCCTGTCCACGCTGCGGTTTCTCCGCGCCGTGGCCGATCATCGCCTGTTGTCGGTGCTGATCGACGACATCGACTATGACTTCGTCAGCGCCGATTTCTCGCTGATGTCCGGCGAGATTGAACGCCCGGCAGTTGTTGCATTTGCCTTGCCGCGGCAGGCGGTGCCCGATTCCTCGGAACCGGTCCCGGTTGGCACAGATGCCGGGTCCGGCTGGGCACAGGCGCTGGAAAGCTCTGTCATGGCCGCCCCAGCCTGCCTGCATGCGGAGCTGGGGCGCGTGACCATGCCGCTGGCACAGGTGCTGGATCTGGGGGTCGGCGGCACGCTGACGCTGCCACTGTCCAATCTGGAAGACATTCAGCTTGTCGCGCTTGACGGGCGGGCACAGGCGGTTGGGCGCCTGGGGCAAAGCCGGGGCAATCGCGCGGTCCGGCTGACCAGCTGGCCGGGCGGAATGCCTGGTCCAACGGAAATGGTCGACGCGCAACCGCCCGGTGCCGCGGCCACTCAGGAAAGGATCGGCTCCGCGGAAATGCTCGCCGCGTCGGCGCCGGCGCCGAACGCGCTGGACCGCCCCCTTAGCGGAGCGTCGGGATCGGGCCCTCGGTGCGCCCCTGGGTAAATTGACGCAACACGGGATCAGCGCTTTTCAGCGCATCGGTCGCTGCGCCTTGCCAGTAAAAGCGCCCCTCGTGCAGCATTGCGACCGTATCGCCCACCTCTTTTACGGTGCGCATGTCATGGGTGATGGTCACCGCCGTCGCGCCCAGTTCGGATACCACCTCGCGGATCAGGGCGTTGATGACCGCCGCCATGATCGGGTCCAGCCCGGCAGTGGGTTCGTCGAAAAACAGGACCGGTGGATCCCCGGCGATCGCGCGCGCCAGCCCCACGCGTTTTTGCATCCCGCCCGACAATTCGGCGGGGAACAGGTCGGCGGTTTCGGGGCCCAGCCCTACGCGCGCCAGTTTTTCCACCGCAAGGGCGTGCGCCGCCTTCTTGTCGAGCCGTTCGGCGCCGCGCATCAGCCGAAAGGACACGTTCTGCCAGACGGGCAGGGAATCGAACAGTGCAGCACCCTGAAACAGCATCCCGACCTTTTGCGCCAGCACCTGCGGGCGCGGGTTGTCCAGCCCGGCAACCTTGACATGCCCGCGATCCGCGCGCTCCAGACCCAGCAAGCATTTGAGCAGCACCGATTTTCCGGTGCCCGAGCCGCCGATGACGACCAGGCTTTCGCCTTGCGCGACGGAAAACGACACCCCGCGCAGCACCTGCTTGGCACCGAAGGATTTGTGAAGATCGGTGCCCTGGATCATGCGGAAAAGAAGGCCTCGGTCAGCAGGTAATTGGCCGACAGGATCAGGATCGATGCCATGACGACGGCGGATTTCGTGGCCTCGCCCACGCCCTGCGCGCCGCGCCCCGAATGGATGCCGAAATAGCAGCCCGACAATGCGACCAGAAAGCCGAAGACCGCGCCCTTCACCAGACCCGAGCCGATATCCCAGAATTCCAGGAAATCCAATGTGTTGCGCAGATAGGTGGGGCCGTCGAAACCCAGCCGCGAGACACCCACCGCGTAGCCGCCCAGAATGCCCACCGCGTCACCGACCGCGACCAGCACAGGCATCGCCAGCGTGGCCGCGACTATGCGCGGCACGGTCAGGTATTGCATCGGCTCGACGGCCAGCGTGCGCAGCGCGTCGATCTGTTCGGAGACTTTCATCGTGCCGATCTCGGCTGCGATGGACGAGGCCACGCGCGCGGCGACCATCAGCCCGCCCAGCACCGGCCCCAGTTCCCGCACCATGCCGATCGCGGTGATCGAGGGCACGGCGAATTCCGCCGAAAACCGGGCCGAGCCGGCGTAGATCTGTAACGCCAGCGCGCCGCCGGTGAACAGCGCGGTCAAGCCGACGACCGGCAAGGACAGCCAGCCGATCTGCATCAGCTGCATGGCGAGTTCGCGCGGATAAAAGGGTGGGCGCAGGATCCAGCCCAGGCTGGACAGCGCAAACCCGACGAACCGGCCGATCGCGCCCAATGCCTCGGCCACGCTGCGCCCGGTCGCGCCCAGAAATTGCGTGCCGCGCGTCATGTCGATGCTCCGGTATAACGGCGCCTGTAGCGCATCCCCAGGCTGGTCAGAATCTCGTAGCCGATCGTGCCGGCGGCCTGCGCCAGCATGTCAATGCCCTGATTGGCGTTCAACAGGTCCAGCACCGGCGGCACGGTGTCCAGGGCCGTGACGTCAACGGTAATCAGGTCCATCGAGACCCGCCCGACCACCGGGCAAGGCGTATCCCCCGCCCACAGACGCATCCCCCCCGACAGCGCGCGGTGGATGCCATCGGCGTAACCCGCGGCTACCGTGGCCACCCGCGTTTCCTTGTCCGCCACCCAGGCATTGCCGTAGCCCACGGCCTCGTCGGGCTGCACGGTTCGGGTCTGGATGACGGGCAGCGACGCGGTCACCACCGGCGCCGCCTGAACGTGGGGGGCGCCGCCATACAGGCCGATGCCCGGGCGTGTCAGGTCGAAATGATAGTCGGCCCCCAGCAGGATGCCGCCCGTCGCCGCCAGCGAGCGGGGCGCGGAGATCCCGGCGGTCATGTCCGAAAAGGCGCGCAGTTGACGGGCATTGAACGGGTGCGCAGGTTCATCGGCGCAGGCCAGATGCGACAGGACAAGCGCCGGGTCCAGCATCACCGCCATGTCGCGCACCGCCGACCATTCGGCCGGTTCCATCCCCAGCCGGTTCATCCCGGTATCAAGCTGCACGCCGAAGGGACGGCCGCGCGCGCGTTCCGTGTGGCGCACAAGTTGGTCGGGCGAATTGAGCAGCGGGATCAGGTCGAGGTTGCGCAAAAGCTGCGTGTCCCCCTCCATATGCCCGGAAAACACGAAGATCCGCGGCCCGCCGCCAATCGCCTTGCGCAGCGCGGCGCCTTCTTCGGCAAGTGCCACGAAGAAAGTCCGCACACCTTCGCCGGCCAGCCGCCGGGCCACCGGGCCAACCCCCAGCCCATAGGCGTCGGCCTTGATCGTGGCACCGGTTTCGGCGGCGCACAGGCCTGCCAGCTGCCGCCAGTTGGCAGCGATGGCGTCCAGATCAATGGTCAGTCGGGCGGCGCTCATGGCGGTGGTTTGGCCATCGCGCGGGGGGCAAGTCAAGGGTGAATGCTGGGCGAAAACGCCCGGCGCCGGGGGGCGGGGCGGTGCCTGTGGATAACGCGCCCAAATTTTGCCCAAATTTGAGTTGAACCTTCAGGAATAGTTTCACGACCCATGAACAGAGGCGCCCGCACGTGATTCCATAGAAAGGACCGTCCCATGTCGAAGCCCGTCCGCTCCAGCCAGCCCGCCCCGAAGCCGCCCAATCCGGCGCCACATCCGGCCCCGCGACCGTCCCACCGGTTTACCGACTGGGCGATGATCTGAACGCCAGAAGATAGGCCGCAATCGCGTTCCGGTCTTCCGATGGAAGGCGGCTGATACTGGCGACGACATCGGCCATCGCGCCGCCGACGACATCGAATTCCGGCGTGAAACCGCTTTGCAGATAGGCGGTGATGTCCAGCCCCGACCAGCCCTGCGGCGGCAAGGTGGGGATGCGGCCGCGCCCGGACGGGTTCGCCGCCCCTGACAACCAGTTCTCTCGCCGCAGCCCGCCAAATCCGTCGCGCGACGTGTGGCACTCGGCGCAATGTCCAAGCCCTTCGACCAGATACCGCCCGCGCATCACCTGCTGATCGTCGCTGTCAGCCAGAACGAAGCCCGACGGAAGGTTCAACAGCTTCCACAGCCCCAGACCCCGCCGTAGCGTGAACGGAAAACCCAGGTCATGTGGTTCCGAAGGCGTGTCTACCGCGGGCAGTGTTTGCCAGAACGCCCACAGATCCGCGATATCCCCGGGCCGCGCGAGCACATAGGAGGCGTAGGGGAAGGCCGGATAATAGTGCAGGCCCTCGGGCGAGACGCCCAGCATGACCGCGCGGGCGAATTCCTGAAACGACCAGCCGCCGATCCCTTGCGTCGGGTGCATCGACACGTTTGGCGCGCGAAAGGTGCCAAACGGCGTCTCGAACCGGGTTCCGCCGCCTAGGCGCATCCGGTCCTCGGCCGAAGCGTCCATTTCCAGGCCGGGCGCCGCATGGCATCCGGCGCATCCCGCTGCCCAGAATACCGCTTCGCCGCGCTGCGCATCCGCGCTGTAGACGGCGAAGGCGGCAAGCGTCTGCGGCGAAAGACTGGCGGGCCGGGTCAGCAGCCAAAAGGCCGCCAACCCCGCCAGACCGAGACCAAGGCAAAGCCCCGCCAGCTTGCGCATCGTGTCAGTCCGGCTGGCGATAAGCGCGGTGGCACCCGCCACAAGAGGCACCCAGCGCGCCGATCGCCCCTTGCAGCGACGCCAGATCGGTGCCGGCCGCGTTCATCATGTCTTCGGCCGCCGTCCGCAGCGCCATGCCACGCATCATGACGTCATCCATGTTGTCCCACAGCGCGGGCAGGGCGCGGGTGTTTTCGATGCTGGACGTGTCGGAGCCCGGTGGCCACATGCGCGACTGATCGACCAGGGACAGGTGATACAGGCTGGTCGCCGCCGCCGACGCCCTCGCCGCGTCATACTCCATGCGTCCTTGCGCCATGGAGCCCAAGACACCGATATTGTAGGCGTTCAGGCGCATCAGGGACTGCCGCGCGACGACATTCGGGTCCGTCTGCTCCTGGGCCTGGGCGACGGCCACCACGGACCCGACGGCCACTGTTGCAATCAAGGCAATTCGACGAAACATGATTCTCTCCCTAATATTATTATTGTCGGATGAGGATGACACAGCGTCGTGAACTGGCAACACCCTTCATGCGCGAACATCCATCGACGCCGTGCACAGCCCGTGTGCATTGATGCGCAGAGTCAGGGAACCAGACTGGGCGCCAACCGCTGGGCCAGCCAGTCCAGTCCGGTTGGGCTGAGGTGGTCGCCGTCGCGCCAGTCCAGTGCCTCGCAGGTGATGAAATCCTGCGGCATCGTGAAATCGAGCAATGCACCTTGATCCAGCGACGTGATTGCGGCCTCCCCGGCGACAAGGGTTTCCACCGCGCGCGCCATGCGGTCAAAGATCTCCTGCTGCCCGGGGCGCAGCGCAAAGTCATAGTCGCATCCCTTGGCCATGACATGGGCGTCATCCAGTTGCGGCTCGATCCTGGGGCTCAGCCAGACCACCGGCACATAGGCAGAAACCGCGCGCAAATAGGCCGCATTGCGCTCGAACCGGTCGTTCAACAGGGTCAGATCCTCGGCTGGCATCTCGGTGCCCGGTGGGTAAAAACCGAACAACCGCTCGGTGCGTCGCCCGCCGGGGCCGATCATCAGATGCTGACCGGCGATTTCGAACACCACGCGGCTGAACAGTCCAGGTTGCTCCGAGACCAGATCAAGGAACGCTTCGAAACCGCATTCCGGGCCGGGCGTGTCAGGACGGCAGTTGCCTTGCGTAACACCATAGATGAACGGGGCGGATTCGGCCCGGATCAGCGCGTCGGCCAGGTTGATGGCGTGGCTGTCGCCGATGATCGCCAGACCCGGGCCAAATTGTTCCTGGCAGTCGACCAGCCGCCCGGGCGCTTCATCGGTGACCGTGGGCTGGTTGAATCGGCACCCGCCGTCGTCCAGGTTCCAGACTTCGACCCGTGCTGCTTCGAACAGCGCATAGGTCTGTTGCTGCATCGGGGTGGCACTGCGCAGCCACAGCTCGGCGCGGCCCTGGCTGAAATAGCCAATCCAACCCAGCCCGGCGATCACCGCAATCCCGGCAAGCGAGGCCGCGAAAACCTGCCACTGCCGGGGCAACCACAGCCTCTGGCCGGGCCGGTGCCGAAACGGCCCTTCGACGAATTTCCAGCTCAGCCAGGCCAGCACCAGGGACAGCACCGCCAGAACGGCCATGATCCACATGCTGGGGTCGCCCTCGGTCAGGATGCGGGCATAGACGAACATCGGATTGTGCCACAAATAGGCCGAGTAACTGATAAGCCCGATCGCCACCACCCAGCGCAGCGACAGCAGGCGCGCCGCCAGGGTTCCCGGCGTGGCATAGACGATCACCGCAACCGCGCCGCCGACTGGCAAGCCGGCCCAAAGCGAGGGAAACGGCGTTGAGCGGTCGAACCAGACCACCGAGACGGCAATGGCCAGCAACCCCGCCAATCCGGCAGCCTGATGCAGCGCACCCGGTTTGCCTGGCGACGGCGCCCCGGATTTGCGCATCAGCAGCGCGCACATTGCCCCCGCCCCAAGTTCCCATGCGCGCGACGGCAAGAAGTAAAAGGTTTCGGCCGGATAGGCGCGCCACGCCCATTCGGAGAACGCAAGGCTGGCCAGCGTCATGGCGGTAACGCCCCAGACCAGCCCGGGCCGTTTCCAGAGTTTCCACAGTGCCCACAGGATCAGCGGAAACAGGATGTAAAACTGTTCCTCGACCGCCAGCGACCAGGTGTGCAGCAGCGGGGTCTCTTCGGCGGACGGGGCGAAATAGTCGATCTCGGATATGAACAGGATGTTCGACAAGAACAGCGCGACCGAAAAGATCGAGGCCGCATAGTCCATGTAGGGTTGCGGCATCAAGATCAGATGCGCGGCCAGGGTGCTGGCTGCAACCACCACGAACAGCGCCGGCAGGATTCGCCGGGCGCGCCGTTCATAGAACCGGGCGATGGAATACCGATCGGCCTCCAGATCGCCGACCAGGATCCCGGTAATCAGATAGCCCGAAATGACAAAGAAGACATCGACGCCCACGAATCCGCCGGAGAATCCGGGAAATGAACCGTGAAAGGCGATCACAGGCAACACGGCCCAGGCCCGAAGGCCATCAACTTCGGGGCGATAGGCGGCAGGCATTCTCAGGCTCCGAAACGGACGGCTCAAACTGGCCGCACCTTAGTCGGGCATGGGGGGCTTCGCAATGTCCCGCCGGGTGCATTGACGCGGGTCTAACGCAAGCTTGTTCAGCCCTGCATCGGCGGATAACAAGGGGAAGGAAATTGGAGACAGCCATGCAGAAAGTCGGCGAATACTGGGTGCCCGATATTGATATGCGCGGGTTTCGCAACCGCCGCAAGACCCTGGCGAACTATCGCGATGGCGGCCATGGCAAACAGATCGGCCATCTGTCGCAGGCGTTGGCGGTGATGACCGGGGCCTTGGGTCCCGAGGCCCTGGCGCAGGCCGTGGCGATCGATGCGGGCGCGAATATCGGGGCGTATTCCCGGCTGATGGCGGCGCATTTCGGCGCGGTTCATGCGTTCGAGCTGGCCCCCGACACGTTTGAATGCCTGGCGCGGAACATCTCGGATTGGGGCCTGGACGGGCGCATCACACCGCACCAGGCCGCGATTTCGGACCGGCCGGGCAGCGTGGGGCTGGGCAGTGGCGGGTGGTTTCGCCGCTCGATCTCACGTGAGATCAAGGGGCAGGGCACGATCCCGGCCATCGCGCTGGACGATCTGTCAGCGTCCAATGTGCGGCTTCTGAAGCTGGACATCGAAGGGCACGAAGAAAAAGCGTTGCACGGCGCATCAAGGATCCTGAACGACGACAAGCCCTATGTGATGATGGAGCTGAAAGAACGTCATGTGCAAAATGGCAAGGCCGACCTGGGCGCTCATAACCACTTGCTTTCACTGGGCTATCGCGTCGTAGCCGATCTCGGTGACCCGGTGATCGACCGGCTCTACGCGCCCCCCGCCTGAGCGGCAAGACGCCCGGCCAAGGGACCGGGCGCAGCTTATTGTCAGACATTTTTGGGGATCAGGCAGCGTTCGTCCTGGCTTCGAATTCCGCCGCTTCGGCCAGCCATTCGGCGGCGTAGTCCACGTCCTGCCATTCCTTGAACCACGGGCCGCCACGGGTGTGGTGGACGGCTTGCGGATACCCGTCGGCGGGCTTGTCATACCAGCCTTCCAGCCAGTTCCAGCCGGTTGGCAATGCGCCGATCTCGTCGTCCTGGGCCCATTGCATCCGGTGCAGATACGCGCCGCTTTCGCGGTTCACCACGTCGGGCGTCAACTGCCGGGTCGACGGATGGCCACAGTTGAACAGCATGAAGGACGACCAGTTCTTGCGCGGATAGGCGGATTGCGGCACGCCGTCCATCTTGGTCGTTTCCTTGGGTGTGTAATCATGGTGCACGCACATCACGGCCTTTGTCGGGTCCATGTATTGCTGCAACTCGGCGACATCGCCAAAGAACAGGAAATCGCAATCCACGAAGATCGCCCAGCCGTCAAAGCCCGCCAGATGCGGCACCAGAAAGCGCGAATAGGTGAATTCGGTGGAGGCCAGCGGATCGATCTCGCGGGTGTAAAGCCCCTGTTCGACCATCTCGCCTTGCTTGATGGGGATCACCTCGACCGGGATCGTGGCGTGCTTGAGCAGCGACTGCCGGGCGACCTGATAGGCGATATCCTCGCGCGAGTCCCATCCGATATAAACGCGCAGCGTGTCCATGAATGCCATCCTTTCGGTTTTTCTGGGCTTGCCGGGCGTATAGCGCGAATTTGCTGGCCTGAAAACCTGCATCTGAACCGCATCACCGGGATCGGCGGGCTATGGCTGAAGCCGTGCCAGCAGGTCCTCGACCGCATCCAGCGAGACTTGCAGCGGGTGCATGTTTTCCGCCTGCACCCGCGCCGCGCCATCCAGATAAGGCGCGCGGAAATCAGCGTCCTGCGCGGCGACGACCGCGCGCGCCAGGCCCGCCGCATCCGACACGCCCAGCGCACCGCCGGCGTCGGCCAGGCGGGCATAGGCATCCGCGAAATTGGCAACCGTCGGCCCGCGCACCACCATGCAGCCCAGGGCAATCGCCTCGAACGGGTTCTTGCCGCCCAGAGTCTTGCCCGGAACCGGCAGGGATTGACCGGTATAAGCGACCGGCGCAATGCGATACCACAGTCCCATTTCCCCGATCGTATCGGCGATATAGACGCGGGTTTCCGGGGTGATCGGCTCGGCGCGCGACCGGCGGGCGATGGCTTCGGGCGCAAAGAGCCGGCGCGCGGATGCCTCGGTCTGATCGGCCTCGGTGCGCTGACGCGGCGCTATCAGCAACAACAGGTCGGGCAAGACGGCGACGGCTTGCGCATGGGCGTCCATCACCTGCGGCTCCTCGATCGCGCGGGTCGAAGCCGCCAGCCAGCGCGGGCGCTCACCGATCGTCGCCTCGAGCGCGGCGCGCTCGGCGGGACGGTCGGGCAGAGGATCCGAAGCCGCCTTGAGCACGCCCATCACGGTCATTTTCCCGACCGGCGCCCCCAGATCTTTGAACCGTTCCATCGACCTGGCGTCCTGCACCAGAATGCGATCGAACAGGTTCATCAGGTAGCCGTTCGTCAGGGCCATCTTGCGGCGGCGGCGATAGCGGCGCGGGGTGACATGGGTGTTCAGCAAGATCATCGGCAAGCCGGCGGTCCTGGCCTGCATCAGCATAACGGGCCACATGTCCGCCTCGGCCACGATCAGCGCATCCGGCCGCCAATGGCGAAAGAACCGGCGCATCGCAGCGGGATAATCGGCGGGGGCAAACTGGTGGATGACCCGCGCGGGCAACCCGCGTTGGACCAGCGCCTGCGCCGATGCCGTGGTGTGCGTGGTCAGCAGGACCGTCACGTCCGGGTGGGCCGCTACAAGCCTGTTCAGCAGCGTGACCAGGGCCTGCGATTCACCGACCGAGACGGCGTGAAACCACAGCACGGTGCCGCCCGGCCGCGCGCGGGAATAGCGGCCCAGTTTTTCGATTCCTCGCACCGGATCTTCGCGCCCCTTGCGCTGGCGTAGCCACAGCACCGTGCGCCAGAACGGCATCGAGACCGCGGCGAAAGCAAGATACAGGCGCAGCATAAGCGGCATGTAGGGACCCTTTTGCGACGGGGCATAGCCGCGCCGCATCCTCGGCGCAAGTGGTCGCCGTCAGTGCCCTTTCCAAACCGGATCGCGTTTTTCGGCGAAGGCGCGCGCGCCTTCCAGCTGATCGTCCGAGGCATAGAGCCGGTCCACCGTGGCCAGTTGCCGCCTGGTCACCCGGTTCAGCGCGTCCTGAAAGCGCATGTCCTCGGCCTCGCGCACCACTTCCTTGATCGCCGCGTAGACCAGCGGCGGGCCAGAGGCCAGCAGCCGCGCCAGATCCCAGGCCTTGCCCAGCAGGTCCTCGGGCGCGCAGACCTCGCGTAGCAGGCCCCAGCGCAGCGCTTCCTCGGCATCGAACCAGCGCCCCGTCAGCAAGAGATCCATGGCCACGTGATAGGAGATGCGTTTGGGCAGCTTGATGCTGGCCGCGTCCGCCACCGTGCCCGAACGGATCTCGGGCAGCGCAAAGGTGGCGGTGTGCGACGCCAGGATCAGATCACAACTCAGCGCCAGTTCCAGCCCGCCGCCGCAGCAGATCCCGTTGACGGCGCAGATCACCGGCTTGTTCATCTGCGGCAGTTCCTGCAACCCGCCAAAGCCGCCGACCCCGTAATCGCCATCCACCGCGTCGCCGTCGGCGGCGGCCTTCAGGTCCCAGCCGGGGCAAAAGAATTTTTCCCCTTCGGCCCGAAGCACGGCCACGCGCAGATCCGGGTCATCGCGAAATTCCCGGAATACCTCGCCCATGATCCGGCTGGTCACCAGGTCGATGGCATTGGCCTTGGGCCGGTCCAGCGTGACCTCCAGGATCGCGCCTTCGGCTCGGGTTCTGATCGGCCCTTCGGTTCGCATCTGCATCATGGCTCTCTCCATATCACCGCGTCCACCGCCACCGCGCCCGACCGGCGCAAGATCAGCGGGTTGATTTCTATTTCCGTCAGGGTCTGGTCCGCTTGCAGCATGGATTGCAGGGTCAGGGCAACCTGAATGCCTGCGGACACATCGGGCTTTTCCCGCCCACGCCAGCCATCCAGCAGCGGCCACAGTCGCAATTGCCGCAGCGCGGCCAGAATCTGCGGTGCCGTCACCGGGGCGATCAGTGTCACGGTATCGGCCAGCAGTTCCGCCTGGGTTCCGCCCAGGCCCAGCGACAATGTGGCGCCGTAAACCGGATCGCGCCGGATGCCGACGATCAGTTCGGCCACGCCATCGGACACCATTTCTTCCAGCAGGTAGCCCTGTGCCCCCGCCATAGGCGGCTCGGGCGCCGGGTCCAGAAGGCCCAGACGCACGGCGCCGGCCTCGGTCTTGTGGGCAAAGCCCAGCCCTTTGAGCGCGAAGGGCGGCGTCAGACCTTCGGGCGACAGATCCTGGATGTGGTCGGCGCTCCGACCCCGCGGCACGGCAATTCCGGCCCTTGAAATCAGCGCCTTGGCCTTGACCTCGTCCAGCATTTCGGGTGCCGCGCGCAAGCCTGCCGGCCAGGGCTCCCAGCCCTCGAACCCGGCGGGCGTTTGCGCCGCACGCAGCGCTTCGAGCGCCGTGCGCAGTCCCATCATCGGCACCACGCCTCGCTCGATCATCGCGATGGCGCGCGCCTCGTCGAAATCCTCGGGCAAAAGGGACACCGGAAAGGCGGGCTTTCCGGTCAGCGTCTGCGCCGTCTCGACCGCGTCCAGTGCGGGCTGAAAGCTGGATGGATCGCAGCGGTCCGGGCGTGGCGGGTCGATGATGAAGATGCCCGCGTCATACCCGCCCAGCATGGTGGCGAAAACCTCGGTCGTCCTGTCCTGGTCGCCCCAGATGAAGGTGTGGTAGTCCAGGGGGTTGGCAATGTGCACCAGCGGGCCGAGGCTGGCGCTCAGCCGGTTTGTCTGATCCCTCGACGGAGGCGGGAAGTCGATCCCGGCGGGGTGCGCCAGATCGGCGGCCAGGCCAGCCTCACCGCCCGAGCAAGACAACGAGCACAGCCGCCTTCCCAGCCCCAGCCCGTGGACATGGGCGATCTTCAGCGCCTCGATCAACCCTTCGGGCGTGGCGACCTCCGCGATTCCGCTCTGGCGCAGGAACGCGCTGGAGGCCGCGCCGCCGCCCGCCAGCGACGCAGTATGCGAGGCCGCGGCGATTTGCGCCGCCGCGGTCTTGCCCGCCTTCAGGGCAACGACTCCCTTGCCCGCCTGCCGCGCTGACCGTGCAACCGTGGCGAAAGCAGAGGCGTCCGCCACCCCTTCGATATAGACGCCCAGCGCGGTTACACGTTCATCGGCCAGAAGCGCCTCGGCCAGCGCGCTCAACCCGATTTGCGCCGCGTTGCCCAGACAGGCGACGTAGGCCACCGGCAGGCCACGCGCCTGCATCGTCAGGTTGATGACGATATTCGACGACTGGGAGATCAAGGCAACGCCCCGGTCCACCCGGCGCCCCCCATGCTGGTCGGGCCACAGCAACGCCCCGTCCAGATAATTGATGAGCCCGTAGCAATTCGGCCCCAGGATCGGCATCTCGCCCGCCGCGGCGACCAGATCGTCCTGCAAGCCGGCCTCACCGGCTTCGCGCCAACCCGAGGCAAAGCAGATCGCTCCGCCGGCCCCCATGGCTGACAGTTGCGCGACCAGGTCCACGGTCAAATGCCGGTTGACGCCCAGAAACACCGCGTCGGGCGGCGCGGGCAAGTCCGCGAGCGCGCGAAAACAGGTGTGCCCGCCGGTTTCAGCGCGTGATGGATGAACGGGCCAGACAGATCCGTCAAATCCCATCTTGCGGCATTGCTCGATGACGTTCGCGGCCCAGCCGGATCCCAGAACGGCGATCGATTGTGGCCGCAAGAGCCGTGACAGATCCCTCATGTCAACTGTCCGTCCGGGGGCGGACCGCGCAGGGGGGCGCTGCCCCCCTCATCGGCTGCGCCGATTTCACCCCCGGGGATATTTCTGGACAGATGATTGAACGCCGATGTCGCCCAGCCCCGATCCAACGAGGCTGGGAAACATCACCTGTCACGGCCATCGGCGTCCCCGCCTGTGCCGCAATCCCAGCATGTTCGACAAGGCTTAACATCTCGTTATCATCTGTCCCTAAATATCCACGGGGGTTCCAAGGGGGCGCGTGCGCCCCCTTGGCGAGGGGGGGGCGAGAAGCCCCCGCCGTCAGGCGCCCAACGGGCGCAACAATTCGCGGCTGATGATATGGCGCTGGATCTCCGATGTGCCTTCCCAGATCCGCTCGACCCGGGCATCGCGCCAGATGCGTTCCAGCGGCAATTCCTCCATCAGCCCCATGCCGCCATGGATCTGGATGGCCTCATCGGCGATCATCGCCAGCGCTTCGGTCGCCTTCAGCTTGGCCATCGCCATGTCGCCATCGGTCACAAGACCCTGATCCAGCTTCCAGGCCGCTTCATAGGTCAGCAGTTCTGCGGCTTTCAGTTCCAGCGCCATGTCCGCCAGCTTGAACGACACGCCCTGAAACTTGCCGATCTGCTGGCCGAATTGCCTGCGTTCGGCGGCATAGCTCAACGCGTGCCCCAGGGCGCGGTCGGCCCGCCCGATGCTGGTCGCCGCGACCTGAAGCCGCGTTGCGCCCAGCCAGTCATTGGCCACCTCAAACCCCTTGTGCACCGCGCCCAGCACGTTATCGGCGGGCACGCGGCAGTCGTCGAACTCCAGAACCGCGTTCGTATAGCCCCGGTGCGAGACATTGCGATACCCCTCGCGCACCGAAAACCCCGGCGTGCCCTTGTCGACAAAGAACGCGGTGATCTTCTTTTTCGGCCCGCGCGGCGTGTCCTCGACACCGGTCGCCATGAAGGCGATGGTGAAGCCCGCAATATCCGCGTGGCTGATGAAATGCTTGGTGCCGTTCAGAATCCAGTCGCCGCCATCCGGCCGCGCGCTGGCTGACATGCCGCGCAGATCCGACCCCGCGCCCGGTTCGGTCATCGCCAGGCTGTCCCAGGTCTCGCCCCGGATGCAGGGCATCAGGTAGCGTTCGCGTTGGTCCGGCGTGCCTGCCAGCAGGATGTTCGACGGGCGCGCCACGCAGGTCCAGTGCAGCGCGTAATTGGCGCGGCCCAGCTCGCGCTCATAAAGAAGCCATGACAGGGTATCGAGCCCCGCACCGCCCACGTCCTCGGGCATGTTGGCGGCGTAAAGCCCGGCGGCCATCGCCTTGGCCTGCACCTCCTTGATGATTTCCATCGGCAACTGGCCGGTGCGTTCGACAAGCGACTCGTGCGGATAGAGCTCGGCTTCCACGAAGGCTCGGGTGGTGTCCACGATCATGCGCTGTTCGTCGCTCAGGGCAAAATGCATCAGCTTTTCCTTTGTCCGATATGGCGCCCGGCGCCGGCGGGACGGGGAAGGGCCGCATGGGCATCCGCAATGGGCATCAGGCGCGCCAGGACATCCGTGTGGGCCGGGCAGGTGCGCCCGGCGTTCACGTCTACATGCAGCAGCATCTGCTCCAGCGTTGCAATCGGTTCGCCGTTGCGCGCGATGGTGATGAACACATGCAGGCGCTTGTCATCGGCGCCCAGAACCTGCACCGAACCGGTCAGCCGGTCGCCCAGCTTCGCCTCGCCCAGATGCAGGATGTGGGTTTCGGCGGTGTAGTAGCTGTGCCCGGCCGCGACATACTCCATCCCCGCCCCGATATGGCCCAGGAAGGCGTCGATCGTATCGGTCGAGGCCGTCAGATAGCGCGCCTCGGTCATGTGGCCGTTGTAGTCGATCCAGCCCGGAAGCACCTGTATATGCGCCATGACCAGCGGCGCGGCAGAGTCCGCAGACGGATCGGGCGCGGCGGCGCGGCGGCGGGTGTCATGGTCCAGAAGCACCTTGCCGGCGCCCCAGTTGCGCTCCTTGAGGACACGCAGAAAGCCGATCAGGTTCTGATCGCGAATGCGCTCCATTTCCCGGATCGTCATGTGGCCGGATTGCGCATCGGATTGACCGGCGATCAGATCCACCAGCTCATCATTGAATTCCGGCACATCCATCAGCTTGGTCCAGGGCCACTCCAGGCAGGGGCCGAACTGCGCCATGAAGTGTTTCATCCCGGCCTCGCCCCCGGCGACGCGGTAGGTGTCGAACAGCCCCATCTGTCCCCAGCGCAGGCCGAATCCCATGCGGATCGCCTCGTCGATTTCCTCGGTCGTGGCGATGCCGTCCTTGACCAGCCACAGGGCTTCACGCCAGACCGCTTCCAGAAACCTGTCGGCGATATGCGCGTCGATCTCCTTGCGCACATGCAGCGGATACATGCCGATGTCGCGCAGAATTTCCTTGGCAGTTTCAATATTTTGCGGATCGCTCTTGGCCGAAGGAACCACTTCGACCAGCGGCAGCAGGTAGACCGGATTGAACGGATGGGCGACGAAGATCACGCCGGGGTTTGGCGCGTCTTCCTGCAATTGCGAAGGCTTGTAGCCCGATGTCGAGGATCCGAGCAGGACCTTTGGCGCGTGTTTCTGGATCTCGGCATAGACCCGGTGCTTCAACTCTATGCGCTCGGACACGGATTCCTGTATGTATTCAGCGCCTTGAACGGCTTCCTGAATGGTGGCGCAAAAGCTCAGCTGCCCCTCGTCGGGCATCGGAACATCGGCCAGCGCCGGCAGCGCGGCGCGCGCGTTGTTCAGCACTTCGCCGATCTTGCGGGGTGCTTCGGGATCGGGATCGAACACCGCCACATTCCAGCCGGACAACAGGAACCGCGCGGCCCAGCCGCCGCCGATAACACCGCCGCCAATGATTGTTGCCTTGCGCGTCATGGGCGCCACTCCTGCATTGTTCACCCGAAAGCCGGGGCCCGTTTTTCAAGCTTCAGCCTGGCGCGCACCTCGTCCGGGCCAATCACCCGCGCGCCCATGTTTTCGATGATGATGCGCGCCCGTTCGACCAAATGCGCGTTGGTCGCCAGCACGCCCTTGTCCAGCCACAGATTGTCCTCAAGCCCGACCCGCACATTGCCGCCCGCCAGCACCGAGGCCGCGACATAGGCCATCTGATGGCGTCCCAGCGCGAAGGCCGACCAATGCCAGTCAGCGGGCACGTTGTTGACCATGGCCATGAACGTGTTCAGATCATCCGGCGCACCCCAGGGCACGCCCATGCACAGTTGCACCAGCACGGGATCCTTTATCAGCCCTTCGGCCACAAGTTGCCTGGCCAGCCACAGATGCCCGGTGTCAAACGCCTCGATTTCAATCTGCACGCCGCTGTCGGTCATGCGTCTGGCCATGTCGCGCAGCATGCCGGGGGTGTTGACCATCACGTAATCGGCTTCGGCAAAATTCATCGTGCCGCAATCCAGCGTGCAGATTTCGGGGCGGCATTCGACGATATGCTGGACGCGTTCCTCGGCCCCAGCCATGTCGGATGTCTGGGACATGCGGTTCAT
>Ga0316205_10002009_pt1 | contig 22713 bp, 14 predicted proteins | sample 3monthpyrite_MG_FD_204941 | JGI IMG/M metagenome (GOLD analysis project Ga0316205, IMG submission 204941) | Microbial mat bacterial communities from mineral coupon in-situ incubated in ocean water Damariscotta River, Maine, United States -... | ecosystem: Environmental > Aquatic > Marine >... | reverse complement strand
AAGTATCGTTAATATTATTATAGGTTTAAAAAATAAGAATCAAATATATATCTTTAACCCCAAGCATTATTTATGCTAAATAAGTTATGAAATTTTTTACAACTTCTATATTTTTTTTATGCTTTGTATATGTCGCAATTGCTCAGGTAAACGACTCTCAAAAAGGGTTTAAAATAGATCCTGTGGATAGTACTATGCAAGTTGATTTAAAAATATCGTTTAAACTATCTCCTATTAAAGGTTTAACAAATAAAAACATAAGATATACACTCAATTACAAATCTATACCTGAGTCGAATAAAAAAAAATATACCGTAGATATGACCAAAAAAAGTTCTTTGGTTGATAAGGAATGGAAAGTTAAACAACGTTTTAGCGAAGATAGGCAAGATTTAGGTCAATTTGCTAAGGATTACTATTTAGGTGATTTGAGGACTACTTCAAAAACAGTAGTTATAAAAAGTCGAGATCATGAATATGTAGATGGTGATAGAGTAAAAATAACAGTTAATGATGTGGTTATTCATCCAAACCTAACTCTTTATGGAGATTTTTATACAATTGATATCGATTTAAAAGAAGGTTATAATACTATAAATTTTATTGCTTTAAATGAAGGTGCATCTTCTCCAAACACAGCACAACTTATTGTTTTAGATCCAGATGGTAATACATTAGCATCAAATAGGTGGCTTATTAGAACTGGCTATAAGGCAACTTTGGTTATTATAAAAGAATAAACTGGCAGCAAAAAATTCAATTACTTAACATCGAATTTTACATGCACATCCTACTGTGAGAATGTTATGGTATTTTAGCTAATTTAACTAACCGCTTTTGTTTCACCTGGAATTAGATCCATATTTCTAATAAACAGCCACCAAGAACAGGTTGTAAAACCTTTAGAGGCATGAATAATACTAAGGTTTATTATTACTTTTATAACCTTATATGGGTTTGCTATATTATTATTAGATTGTTTACCAAATAGCAATCAACCTAAAATTAGCCACAGCTAATACAGTATATATGGCTGAAATGTTTTTTAAGTTTAAATTTTAAAATTGAAACTTAATTTTACTTTTTCCCATGAAAGCGAAATCTCACCTTCTGTATCACTTATTTTATTTACTTTATATTCTAAATGCTCTGTTGTATCTTCTAAAATGGTTGGTGTAACCGTAAACCTTAGGACATCATCTTTTCCATCATATTCATCCTTTCCATGCTGATCCCAGTTTTTATTAAACATGACTGTCCAATCTCCTTTTGATGGAATGGTAAAAAAGCCGTATTTCCCTTTTGGGAGCACCTCACCATTTATTATAAGATCTTTATTGGTTTCTATCCAGGTAGCTTTATGCGCTCCAGCTTGCCATACATTGTCATAACCAACCAAGCCACCAAATATAATCCTTCCTCTAACTCCTGGGGAAGAATAGTCAATATGTATATGTGCATCGCCTATCATTGCCATTGTTTCTGTGTGTGGACTTAATGGCTTTTTCTTTGGTTCTTCAGCTTTTTGGGTAGTGTTATGATCATGGCTTTTATCCTCTGAAGTTGCTTTATTATTTTTACAACTAACTATTAGAATGTTAAAGACGATAAGTAGAATTAAATTTTTCATTGTTTTTATGTTATAATTAAATTTTTGATTTTCTTAATTTTAATTTATTTTGCAATGGCTAAGAATGGATTAAAAGCCCTTTCTTAATACTTATATTTGCACTATAGCTATGCAAGGTTACTATAAAGCAAGATGTTACTAATTTATTTTGAAAAAATTGACAAAATAAAACCTTAAAAATAAGAATATTTTAAGAATTATTTGATTAAAATTATTTGCCGCACATTATCACCCATTCAAATTAAATTATTTACCGATTCAGCATGTGATTTTTTTTATTTTTGGGGTTTGAAGTTTTGTCTTGGCTCTAGTATAGAAGATTTATGTTTTTTTGGTAACGCTACTTTTATCAAAATCTATTGCAACCATATTTTGCGCTTCACAAGCCCTTTTACTTATTTACGCTGCTATATTTGAGGTAGCATAATCTGAAATTAATTCGCTATCCAATGCGATTTCTGTCCCAGTTTAATCAGTATAATTTGACCTATAATAATAGATGCTTGTAAAACTGTTTTGTTAGCTTAGTGAGTTAAAAACTTTATTATCCATATTGCAATACTTTACAGCTACATCAAAATCATCACATATTTTATTAATAAAAAAAGGTTTTTTAATAATATTATGAATGATAAGACATACTTTTAAACCTATAGATTTTACCAAAAATATTTGAGAGAGAATTAATCCTCTAACACTTTGGCTTTGGGCCAAAATCTTGAATATTTTTATTGAATTTGAGCTGCTAATTTGTTCCATATTTATCAACATGGGCATGTATTTTCTTTGAGTTAATAGAGAAATACCATTATAAAAAATTTCTTCAATATCTTTTTTTTGGTTGTCTATAATAAAATCTGAATTAATTTTACAATAAATTATATTTTCGTCAACCCAAAACTTAATACCTTCTAATTGGATTTCACTTTTCATAGTCTTTCTTTAAAAAAATCTTATCCAATTGATGTGCCAAAAAGAACAATACCAAACACAAGTACTTAATAATATGTATATTAAATCTTTTTTTAGAAAAATAATTGCATGAAGTTATCACGGAATATCGTGAGTAAAAATTTTAAACAATTAAGTATCTCACGGTATTCCGTTAATTTTTAATTGATTTTTTTACACCAAGTTTATGCATTCTATCACGTAAAGTACTAGGTTTTAAGTTTAATAACTCTGAGGCACTATTGGTACCACTTATTTTCCAATGACATTGCTCTAACACTTGAAGAATATGATTTCTTTGAACAGAATCCAACGATAAGTCTCTATTACTAATAGTTTTTGCTTGTTGATTTGAAGATTCAAATCCAGGAATTAATAATGTTTCACTAGTTGATAAAATAGATGCTCTCTCAATTAAATTTTCTAGTTCTCTAATATTACCAGGCCAATCATATACTTTAAGTTTACTCATGGCTTCATCAGTTATATATTTAATATTTTTATTATAAGCTTTATTGAACTTATCTACAAAATGTTCAACTAATAAAGGAATGTCGCCTTTTCGCTTTCTAAGTGGTGGTACTTCAATAGGGAACACATTAAGTCTAAAATATAAATCTTCTCTAAATTCTTTTTTTTCTATGGCATCTTTTAAGTTTCTATTAGTTGCTGCAATAACTCTAACATCTACTTTTTTTGTACCAGTCCCTCCTACTACCTCTATTTCGCCTTCTTCTAGGAATCTTAATATTTTGGGTTGCATGTCTAAAGGTAGTTCTCCTATTTCATCTAGAAATAAAGTGCCTCCATCTGCCAACTCAAGTTTTCCTTTTTTATCATTATAAGCTCCAGTAAACGATCCTTTTTTATGCCCAAATAACTCACTTTCGATAAGTTCTCTAGGTATTGCTGAACAATTAATTTTTATCAATGCCTTACTGTTTCGAGTGCTTGTATTATGAATGGCTCTAGCCAATAACTCTTTACCTGTGCCTGATTCACCTAATAACAGTACTGTAGCGCTTGTAGGTGCTACTTTTTCTACTTCAGTTAATATGTTACTAAATTCAGTACTGCCATAAACCATGTCTTCATAATTAAAAACCAGATCAATTTCATTTCTTAAGTAACTATTTTCTTGTTCTAATTGATTTTGCAAAAGTTTAAGTTCTTTATTGGCTTGTTGTAGTTTTATATTGGTTAATCTAAGTTCTTCTTGATTATTTTTCCATTCTGTAATATCGCGCGCTATACCAAGTATTTTACCATCGTTTTGTAATTTTGCTGAGATTTCAACATCTAATATTGAGCCATCTTTTCGTTTAAATTGTCGGTCAAATATTATAGGTGCTCCTTTTTGTATTTTGCTAAGATTTTTAGAGTTTACAACAACATCACCTACAAGTATATCTTGTAATTTTAATTTTAAAAACTCCTTTTCTGTATAGCCTAAAATACTATAAGATGCTCTATTAAAGTCATAAATAGTACCATCGAGCGTGTAAGTCATTATTGCATCACTTGCTTGATTTATTAGTGCTTTATAGGACTCGTCTTTTTTTCTGTTTTCAGTTACAATTTTTGATTTTTCAATGGCTATATTAGCCAAACTAACTGCAAAATTAAGTTCTCTAATAGCTTCTAATGAAGGTGTGTTAATAGATTCACTATAAATTGCAAAGGTTCCTAAAACACTATTTTTTTTTGAAATTATAGGTATTGACCAGCATGACTTTAAATTATGCTTTAGTGCTATACCTTTATAATCAATCCATAATTTATTTTTACTAATATCTGAAACTATTATAGGTTTTTTGGTAAATGCTGCTGTGCCACATGACCCTGCGTTTTCACCAATTACAACACGTTTTACCATTTCAATATATTCTTTGGGTAATGATGGTGCTGAAACTAAATCAAGGTGTGTTCCATCTTCATTCATTAAGCATAAGGTACCAAAATAATTTAGGTGAATGGACTCATAATTTAAAAGTAAACGTTCAAAAATCTTGTTAAGAGGTGTGTTTAAAGCTATTAAATCTAAAATTTCGTTTTTTTGAATTAATAATTGCTCTGCTTTTTTTCTTTCTAAAACTTCATTTCCTAAGTCTAAACTTTTTTGTTCTAATTTGTTAATGAGTCTTTCGCTATACAGTTTTAAAACTTCGTCTTCAGATATCCTTACTTTTTTAACATACTTCACCTTATTCTTTCCAGTATCAAGAACATCATTTACTGTAAAAAGTAATTCATCATGATCTATTGGTTTTCTCAAAAATTGTGCTGCACCCAACTTTAACGCAAAGTCTTCATCTAATTTTTCAGTATATGTAGAAGTGTAAAAGATAAAGGGTATGTTTTTAAATAATTTCTCTTTTTTACATGCCTGACAAAAAAGGTAGCCATCCATTATAGGCATTAAAATATCAGATATAATAAGATCTACATTATTGTTTTCATGTAATTTTTTTAATCCTTCACTCCCATCTTTAGCTTCTATAATATTAAAACCTGCTTCTTCAAGAATGACTCTTAATAAGTATAAGTTTTCGTAGGTATCATCTACTATTAAAATAGTTTTTTTATTCATTATTTTGCATTTATTATGCTTTCCATTTGCTTAACAAAAGTTTCAGGATTAATTGGTTTCTCTAAATACCCATCTGCGCCTGCCTCAATAGCTTTTTCTTTATCTCCACCCATGGCATAAGAAGTCACAGCAATAATAGTTGTTTTTTTTGAAAGGCCATTATGCCTCAATTTATTGCAAATTTCATAACCATCCATATCTGGGAGTTGTATATCTATTAAAATAACTTCTGGACTATTTTCGTGTGCAAGTTTTAATCCATCAATTCCATTAAAAGCTTTAAGTACGTTATAATTGCTTTGCTCAAGCAGAAAAGATAACATATACATGTTTTGCTCATTATCTTCAATTATCAATAGTGTTGGTTTCATATTTAAAGCTTTCTATGTAATTAATTATCAAGGTATTGAACTTAAATATAGTGAAATGATTTATATTTTTACTATTTTATTCTTGTTTAATTGGTAATTTAAATGTAAAATTACTTCCTTCTCCCTTTTTGCTTTTTACTTGAATTGTACCACCTAATTTTTCAATTAAGCTTTTACAAATAGCTAGACCAAGACCTGTACCTTCATGGCTTCTATTAAGACCTCCTTCTAATTGAATAAATGGCATGAATAATTTATTAAGGTCTTTTTTACTAATGCCTATTCCTTGATCAATTATTTGGGTAATAAGCCATTTATCAATTATATCAACTTTTACTAAAATAGTTCCTTTATTAGAAAATTTGATAGCATTTGATAATAAATTTAAAAGCACTTGCTCTACTCTTCGCTCATCGCTTTCTATAATTATTTCGAGACTCGATATTTCTGTGTTAATAAATAGCCCCTTTTTTGTTGCTTGAGCCATTAAAAATTCAGCTGTTTTCTCTAGGGTCGTTATATAATTAAAAGGATAAAAAGACACATTTAATTTACCTGCTTCAATTTTAGAAATATCTAAAACATCGTTAATTAACCCAAGTAAATGTTGGCTGCTTTTTTTAACCATTGATAGCTGTTTTTTTTGTTCCTCGTTAAGAGGTCCAGCATATTCTTTTAATAATATGCCAGTGAACCCTATAATAGAATTCATGGGAGTTCTAAGCTCATGTGACATGGTTGCTAAAAACGCAGATTTCATTAAATCGGCCGATTGTGCCTTTACTTTTTCCTTTTCTAATTCGGTAGATTGAAGATTTAAATCCTCTAATAAATTTAACAAAGCTTCTCTGCTTTCTTGGAGCTCTTGTGTTTTTAAATTTACTAATTTTTCCAAATTGTTTTTGTAAACTAATAGTTCTTTTTCCTGGTTAATTCTTTCAGTTATATCAGAAGCAATGCCAATAAGTCCTTGTGTATTATTATTAGTATCAACCAATTTCATAGCTTTTGCTGAAAGATAGGTGATTTTTCCACTTTTATTTGTAAATCTAAATTCTGATATAAAATCTGTATTAGTTAACACTGCTTTTTGCCATTCATTTAATACTCTTTCTTTATCTTCAGGATGCAATGCCTTTTGCCAGCCATAACCCATTGCGTCTTCAAAACTCATTCCTGTATATTTTATCCACTCTACATTTACGTAAGTACATTCACCTGCTTCATTAGCATTAAAAATTAAAACTGGCGCATTGGAAGTAAGACTTCTATATAACAACTCGCTATTTTTTAATTCTTGCTCGATTTTTTTCCTTTCAGAGATATCTTGTATTGTACCATAGGTTTTTTTGGGGTTTTTATTTTCATCATAAATTACTTCACATTGTTCCTCTACATATTTAATATGTTCATCATCAAATATTAATCTGTAATTTATTATATAAGGTCTGCTTTTTTGCTCTAAACTCGTTAATTTTTTTATTGTTATTGTTTTATCGTCTGGATGAATAGCATCACGTAAAATATTTTTTGAAATATCATGTTCTTCAGGGTTTATTTCAAATATTCTATACATTTCATTAGAGCAAGTCATTTTATTGGTTACTTTATCAAGTTCCCAGCTACCAATTTTGGCCGTTTGCTGTGCTCTTTTTAAATTCGATTCACTTTTTTTTATTTGTTCTCTAGAAGTTTCATGAATTAATTTTAACTGTGCTTCTTGTTCAATGAGTTTATCATTTATTATTTTATTTAACCGCATTGGCCTTCCTGCAAAAAACCAAACCGCCAAGCCTCCTAAACCTGCTAACATTAATCCAAATAAGGACACCCAAACTGTTGAGATTAGTGCTTGATTTTTAGTTGGAATAACATATAATTTCCATTCGCCATAAGGCATTTTTATAGGTACTGCAAACTGTTTGAAAGATAACATATCCTGTTCTAAAAAAAATTGTTCCTCTCCAGTTTCAAGATTAATTTTTGACAATTGATACATAAAACGGTTATCGTTAGAAACATCGATATTTAGGTCGTTTAAAAAATTAGAAAGTTGCGTAATTACTGCCGAAAAGCCTGAAAATTTATTGTCAATAAAAATAGGTTGCCTACTTATCATGCCTACACCACCTTGTTTTAAATTAACAGGTCCAGCAATAAAAAACTCTTCCCTTTTAATTGTTTCTTGTGCTCCGCTGATAGACGTTGAGCTTGTTAAAATATTAAAGCCCAATACTTCATTTCCCTCTAATGGATAAACGTGTGTTATAAAGCCTTCGCCATCGACCAGTTGAACAACATCAAAATATTTATGCCCTCTTAATAAATCATGAGCTATACTATCAAAATCTTTTGGAATTCCATTTCTCTCTACAATATATTGTAGTGTTTTTGTTGCTGAATAGCTATATTGAACAATGGACTGTAGTTTTTCCTTTATTAAATTAACCTCATTATTTATTTCATTTTGCTTTTTATTTTCATTTAATAAATAATTTTGATAAGCAAGGTATTGCGTAATTAAAAGTAATAATACAAATGAAATAATACCAGCTACTAAAGGTTTTTTAAGAAAAAGATAAAAAGTATTACTTTTCATAGCGAGGTAAAGTTAAAAAGTTTCTTTAGTTTAATTTTCATTTTTTAACTGCAAATCTTTAATAATCTTTTTTAATTCTTTCATTTTTAACTCTCTCCCCACAAATAATTTATTTATACGCTGTAATTCGGTGTTTTTTGCTTCTATCTCTTCTGTTCTTAATTTAACTAATTCTTCGAGGTGGTTTTTATGTTTTTCTATTTCAATTTCTGCATTTTTCCTATCTGTAATATCTCTTATGGTACCAATTAAAAACTTATTACCATTATCATCAATAAATCGAGTTTTTTTAGTAGATATTATTCGTTTAGTATTATTATTTACAGTTAAAGATTCCTCATTAATGTTTTCTATACCTGTAGCTAAAACTTGTTTGTCTATCTTAATAAAAATCTCTCTTTCTTCAATTGGTACATTTTTAGCTAAGGTATTACCTATTATTTCGTCTTTTTCAAGATCGAAAATTGCGCAAAATGCATCATTAATTAATAGTAAATTACCTTGTTCGTCTTTTACAAAAACAGGGTCTCCAATATTATTAATTATATTATCTAAGTATTTTTTACTTTTAGTAATTTGCTCTTCAGCTTCCTTTAGTGTAGTAATATCTATTACTGTGCCTTGAAATTTAATTGCATTTCCAGACTCATCATCTACTACTTCCATTTGTACCATGACATACTTTACAGTATTGTCTCTCCATTTAATGCGGTATTCAAAAGGAGCATTACTTTTGTTTTCTATTCTTTCTGAAACAATCTTGTTGTGAAAATCCCTATCATCTGGGTGCACTCTATCTAGTACAGAGTTGTATTTTAAGGGTGTGTTTTTATGTACATCATAAATTTCGAACATTAAGTCGGACCAGTAAACCTCATCTTTTATTATATCCCAATTCCAATATCCAATTTTCCCAATTCTTATAGCTGCTTCTAACTTCTGTTGTATTTCTTCAATTTCTTTTTCTGCTAATTTGCGTGTTGTAATATCTGTTGCTACATTTCCTAATGCAATGGGTTTTTTGGTTACACGATCCCTAATTAAAAAGCCCGACATTTCTACTGGAACTAAATTGCCTGTTTTAAAATTTTTCAACTCTACTTCACCATTCCATTTATTGTTTTTAAAAATATTAGGCAAATGCTCATTTTCTATTTTATCTTGATACTTCTCTGGGAAAAAATTGGCAATAGAACTTGGCATATCTTCATCTGGACTTAAGCCAACTAATTTTCTTCCATTAGTGTTTAAATAGATTGGTTTCCCTTTTAAGGTTGCTAAACCTACAAAATCGTCACTCGTCTCTATTAACGAGAGTAACTTCTGGTTGTTTTCTTCAGCTTTTATCTTTTCTGATATGTCTGTAAAATAAATTGTAAGCCCATCTGATGATGGATAAATCCTGTTTTCAAACCATTTATTTAAAGGTTTATAGTACTCCTGAAAATATTGCGTTTTTTGAGTTTCTACGGCCTTATGATAGGCGTTATAAAATGGGAGTCCAACACCATCGGGAAATTCTGTCCAAATATGTTTTCCAATCAAACTTTTAGGCGATCTTCCTAAAAACTCGCCTGCTTTTATATTAACATAAGTATAGCACCAATTTGTGTCTAGCGAGACAAACCCATCTGAAATATGATTTAAAGTAGATTCTATTTGTGAGACTAGCTTTTTTTCAACTTGTTTTTTTTCAGCTTTAAGATGTAGATATCGCTTTCTATATTTTATTATTGAAAAAATATCTCGATTTTGATTAGCTATAAACGTTGAATTGCTCTTTTCATCATCAATAAATTTTAAATAAACATATAAAATGATAGAGAAAACGAGTGCAGAAATAGATTTTCCAATAATATGCCCTTTTAGCGAAATCCAAAAATCTGGTGAATTGTATTTGAGCGTTAAATTAAAAGCAACCGCATCAAAAATTAGAATGGTTAATAATGAAATAAGGACTATAAAAAAGAAGTTTAGTTTGCTAATTTTTAAGACTAAAAATTGGTAGATAATTACCAGCAAAATAAAATCTAAAAGCAATATTATAGTACCTAATATAAAGTATTTATAATTTATTAAAAAAACTGATGACGTCTCTACATCGTGTAAGCTCCCTAAAGCCAATTCTTGTTGATAAGTTATTTCAAACATTACAGATAAAAGGAAGTTTGAAATGATAATTCCAATAATAAGCGCTCTAGCACTAGAAACACCTTCTTTAATATAGATTAATAGAACAGCAAATAAAACAGCACAAAAAATAATAACAGATCCTGGGTAAATTGTAAGATCTCCTGGCGCTTTAAATTTAATCATTGTTCCTGTAAGTGCCTGAATATATTGAACAGCACCTAAAAGAATGTATAATGGCGCCAAACCTATTTTACTCCTAAGCCTAAATAGTATAAGAATACTTGAAGATATGAGCAAAAACTCTATTAGAATGGTTAAGTAAATATTCATATAAATGTGATTAGGTGAGTAAACAAGTTAAAAGTAAATTTTAAGCTCCCTTTATTTACAAATAAAATACTTGGTTTAGTCTCTTAAATATATCAATTTATTTTTGATTTGATGTAGTTACTTTGCCGATACACAAGTATCTCATTAGAGTATATCTACATTTTGAGAAAAAAGGTGCAAATTTGGTACAACTAGCATCAAAATAGAATTAAATATCTTCATAAATTGTATTAATCCTAAGATAAGATAAATCTGTTATATTACAAAAGGAAACAATTTGTTAATCAATATTGTTCCCTTATTTCCTAAATAATTAATAGCCAATTTTATTCGATAATAATGTTTTTTGTTTTTCCTTTATTAGAACTTAAGTTTAGAAAATAGGACAAACCAAATGATAACAACAAACTTTTGTTATAACTCTTATAACTATGCGCACTCATAAGGCTAAATTTATATATCATTACGCTTCACCCGAAGCAGGCGTCGGGGAATTCTAATGATGGTGTACAAAAAAATTAATTTTATACATAAAAAGCGTTTTTTACGGATAAAATAGTATAGGAAGCTACCTATGGGAAAGTATTTTAATGATTATTCTATAATAACTCTTTTGCTTATTGTGCCATTTATGGTTTTTAGCTGTACAATATAAACTCCTGCATTAATAGATGATGAGATAGGTATTGTTCCTGTTGAAGAATAATTAAAAGAACCTACCCTTTGTCCAATAACATTAAATAAGGTAACGTCTAAAATTTCGAAATCTACTGTTTTACGGATTTTGATTTCAGATACACTAGAATCATAATACAAAATAAATTTATCTTCTAAATTAGTTTGATCTGTATTTAGCAAATTTGATTGATTTTCTTGAAACACAAGTTTAAATCTGTCATTATAATTTCCAGGATCTAAGTAAATTTGGAAAGGTTCGCTGTTTATTTGATAGGTTTCCCCTGTGGTATTGTCTTTAATATAAAGGTTTAGGTTTGAGTCTATATTTTCAAGAGCATCTACACTAATGTTTACTAAACCTGCTTGTTTAACTATCAATCCTAACGAAAATTCCTGAGTTTCATTAAAATTATTAACCCCTTGTATTACAAATTTGTTACCTCCAAAAGTCCAATACATATCTTCTTTATTTACATCTGCCATAAACGCATCATAGCCTAAATCAAATTCATTAGAGGTGTTTTCGTTAATCCCAACTACAATTTGTCTTTGGTATCCTAATGGGGAATTATACATTAATCTAATAGTAGGCTTAACATTATCGGCTAAGTTTTCATCATTATAGGCTGCTGAGGCTTTTTTTGTTTTACTAGGATTAGATCTCATAAAAACAGACGTAGCAGGTCCTTCAATTGCAAAAACACGTTGGCTATTTTTAAACACAATGTTGCCTCCTACAACTGTAGTAATTGCTACACCATTATTATTGTTAAAACCATCAAGTGCTGTAGACACAAAAAAGCCCTGATTAGCAGGGATGTATTGTCCAGGAACTTTTGTTCCTGTAGCGCCATTTGCATTTATACGAGCATCATTGGATATTGCAACCGCTCCAGCAATTAAATTACGCGTTGCATAACCCCCTACAAAATCACTAGCGCTATGAGAATTTTCCTCTCCAAAATGATCCCAAAAATATAAAGCTCCATTAAAAATTGTGCCATTAACATTGTTCCCACCATCAGCAATACTCATATTATCTAAAATAAATGCTGTGGCATCAATAGCAGATGGATAAGGGTTTCCTATCAACCTCTCAGCATCTCCTGACGATTTATCGAGTGCTAAAGTAATATCTCCATTATTGGGTATTCCATTAAAAACATAATTTTGAAAAGACGTAAGTATGTTTGCAGCTCCAGAAGTTCCCTTCATAGTAAAACCTTCACCAGGAAGTAAGGCTGAATTTTCATTAATGGACACCCAAGCATTATAATCATCATCTGGCCCATAAAATTTATATAACCAATAAGAACTTATAGTTATAGGTATAGAAGGTGTATTGGAATCGGCTGCCGAAAAAGAAGTATCAAATGTTATGGGAAGATAAGACGTTGGGTTTGTACCATCATTTAATACTCCAGTAATTGTATAATTTGTGTTTGTATTTGGAATTCCCGTTCCTTTTGTTTCATTATTCCCTCCAATTGGACCCACAGAAGATGACCAATAGTTATAATTAAAACTATTTGCAGTACCTTGTTGATCGCGTTCTAAAAACCCTCCGCTATCTGCGTCAATAATACTCCCTTCACTCTGAATTAACTGAGATTCGCCCACTAAATCTATAACTCCATCTAATTCTAAATAATGACTTATAGTTAAGCTTTGCCCTGTCCCAATTCCGGTTGTCATATTATAGGAGCCATCAATGGTTAATTTGCCAATTGTTGAAATTAATCCAAGTAAAGTAATGTCTCTATTTCCTGAAGTAATATTATTTGTTAAATCAACTATATTCCAGTCTATAGTTGTTAAACCATCAACTCCTAAGGTATTCGGAATATAAACATCTGTACTATTTAGCCAAGTAGAAGGAGTATCCCAATCACTATCTGCATCGGTTTCATAAGGCATTGGTGCAGATGCATTTTGAGATGTTTCAATGTTATGTGGAAGACCATCAATATTATAACTAGAATCATCAAATGAGGTATTAGAGTTCAAATGATAATACCCTAATAAACTGCTCCACATTAAGCCTCCAGAAATATTTAATGGCACTGCCATCCCTTGGACATTTACACCATTTTGTACTAAATGTTGATTCATCATTTCTCTTATTTGAACTTCACTTAAAGCGACACCCCAAACTCTAATTTCTTGAATAGCGCCATTGAAAAAATTAATATTTAAAGGCGTTGTTGCTGAGTTTGCAACAGTTGCCCCAATATAAAACTCTTCAGAAGTATCAATGGGTGCTGCTGTAGGTGTAGCTGATTCAACTTCAATTCCATCGATATACAATTTTGCTGTTGTACCATCGTAAGTGGCTGAAATATGGTGCCATTCATTATTTGGGATAGTATATGGAGACGTAATATTTAATATTTCATTATTAGAATTATCATACCATGTGAAGTTAGGATAATTATTTTTTAAACTTAAATGGTACCCTGTTTTTAATGAAAGATCTACGTTGCCTTTAGATATTATAGTACCCGAAGCAATAGTAGCTTCCTGAAAGACCCAAGCTTCTAGTGAAAATGGGCTAGTTAAATCATGTTTGTCTGAAAAATGTATACAGTCATCTACCCCATCAAAATCAATTAAATAATCTATCACTTCAACTGAATAATCTTCAACCTCTCCATCAAAACTAGTTTCACAGCTTGATGGATAATTAGCCCATTTAGTGGCAATTCTCATAGTTGTTTCTCCAATTATAGCAGATTCTGGTATAGTAATTGCCATTGGAGATAAAGAAGATATTCCGTCTGTTACATTAGTAGCTGAACCCAATTTATATTCTTCCCCTTCATCATCAAAATCTCCATCTCTATTCCAATCAATCCAAGCTATAACAAATACTGTAAAATTACCATCGGTATTTACTCGTACAGTTAGATCATAAGTAGTTCCTTTATATACATTATTGTGTATTGCAGTAAAATCTTCGTAGGCATTATCTTTTGGAATTTCATTATCGGCATTACTAATTTCATTAAAAGAAACATACGTTATGCTAGTATCATAATCTAAACTTCCATTAGAATCGCAAAGGGTCCCTTTTCCCTGTATAAGAAATGTGTATAGGTTCTCATCAGTATCATTGTTAGCAATTGAAACTGTTGCCACATGAGTTCCGGAGGTTGTAGGGTCGTAAGTGATTGTAAATGTTGTGCTTCCTCCTGCAGGTATTGGTGTTGTCGGGTTTGCTGTTAAAGTGAAATCTGCTACGCTTCCTGTAATTGATATGTAAGGGGTTGGGTCGTCTAAAGTCAAATCCAAACTTCCTAAATTTTCAATGGTAAAAGTATGTGCTACCGATATGGCTCCAGTGGTCTCCAATTCTCCAAAATCTGTATTATCAATTAATTGAATAGCTGTGTTGCCATTTGGTATAGTTGTTCCATTTTCTTTTACATTTATTTCTGTTCCGGGATAAGATGTTTGAAGTCCACTTAAATCTATAATTTGAATTTCATGCGATAGCGTGTTGTTACTTCTATGTGCCCAATGTGCTGCTTGAGTTGCTGATTTTAAATAATAATTTCGCCATCCTCTACCATAAGCTGTACCATTACCACTGGAAGTGGAAGACCCTACAATAAGTGCTTGATTTACATCAGATAATCCGGCTGTTGTAATATTTATTATAGTTTCACCAAAAGATCTTGCCGTGTTTTGAAAGCGTGTTACATTTAATCCTGTATTAACCAAAACATGTGCAAAATGCCTATTTTCTCCATCTGAATCATGATTACTGTGAAACGTCCAATCAACCGTTTGGTTATTTGAGCCAGGTGTAATGACAGGCCATAAATCTGAAATAGCATCATTTTTGCCACTATCCTCATTATCTCCTCTAAAATGACTAAAGATAGCAGCTTGATTCCAAGAAGACACATTAGTTGGTGTTCCTGTCCCATCTGATGCATCTCTTAAGGTCATTGTCCCTGAATCTAATCCAGTATTCCCGGAATCGCCATGTAACACTGTCCAATTGGCTCCAGTAAACTCAACAACAGTAATATAAACCGTAACGTTATTATCGTCAGATCCCTTTTGTACTCTTAATGTAGTGGCATTTTCTAAATAGGCTATTGCAGTAGCAGAATCGGCATCATCTCTTGTAGTATCGTTTGAAATTCCAGTTATAAAAGGAATACATTTATTAGCGTTTACAACTCCTGTTAACGCCTGAGTAACACTATTTGTTGAACCATTAAGTGTAAGTGCATATCTTCCTCTTACAATTAATTCATTTTCACCACCAGTTGGTCCTATATATTCCCAGATAGATGTATTAAACCTTGTATCTCGATTTACAGAATTAGATTCTCTAAAATATGTCAGCGTATTTACGTTGGTGAGCTGTCTCCCTCCTGCCATATCATCTCCCTCCTTATTTCCTCCGTTTGTAGGAGATCCAGCATGTGTTTTTCGATTATTATTTGCTAATTCTATAGCATTGTTCAATGAACTAACCGCAGAAAAACTTGTACTAGTTCCTCCATTTCGGCCTATATCATCTTGAATATGTTGGGTCTTAAAATCTGCTGTTTGTCCAAAACTAGAAAAACTTATAAAGAAAAAGATTATTGATAACCAAGAACTTACCTGTTGACAGTAAGTAAATTTATCGACAAAAAAAGATATAGAGGCAATCATCATTTTTTATTTAGAACGTGCAAATATACAGAAATATCGCTAAAATACTAATATAATCGTTGAAATGCTATATTGAGCCTTATTTATTTTGAAATAAAATTATACAAGAATTATAAGGAAATGAAGTTTTTGCTAAAAATGAAAAACGCAACAAATAAAAGAAGATAAATTATTATAAAGTAAAGAAAAACAGATAGTTAACAATAAAAAGAAAGGTAGTTACTTCCCGATACAAAAATTAGCAAAAATATTACCTAATAAATCATCACTGGTAATTTCTCCTGTAATTTCACCAAAGTGATACAATGCCTGACGTATGTCTATAGCTAATAAATCTCCAGATAAATTTTCGTCCATACCTTGCTTTACTTTTTGAATTTCTTCTAATGCCTTTAGCAATGCATCATAATGCCTAGAATTGGTAATTATAGTTTCATTATTTCGCAGTGCTCCTATATTAATTAAATTAAGCAAAGAGCTGGTGAGTTGCTCAACTCCATAACCAGTTTTAGCAGACAATAAATGCACTTTTGGAATTTCAGTATTCAATTTTGCCAGTTGAATATCGTCTAGTTTATCTATTTTATTGGCAATGATGATTAATGGTTTTTGCGGATGCTTGTTTTTAATGCGTTGAATTTCATTTTTTAAATTTAGCATTTGCTTCCCTTTTGGAGAAGCTGTCCGAAGGACTAAAGGGGCTTCAAACAAATAAATAACCACTTGCGATTGGTCTATTTTTTCAAAGGTTTTTTTAATGCCAATACTTTCTACAACGTCCTTGGTATCACGTATTCCTGCAGTATCAATAAATCTAAAACTTATGCCGCCAATAATTAATTCGTCTTCAATGGCATCACGTGTGGTTCCTGCAATGTCACTTACAATAGCCTTTTCTTCATTTAATAAAGCATTGAGTAAAGTAGATTTTCCAACATTTGGCTCACCAACAATAGCAACAGGAATCCCATTTTTAATGACATTTCCAACTGCAAAAGAATCTATTAAATGCTTTAAAACTTTAGTAATTCTCTCAATTAAATCTTTAAACTGATCGCGATTAGCAAACTCCACATCTTCCTCGGCAAAATCAAGTTCCAATTCTATTAAAGACGCAAAATTTAAAAGCTCATCTCGCAATGCTTTAATCTCATTGCTAAATCCGCCACGCATTTGCTGTATGGCTACTTGATGTGAGGCTTCATTATCACTTGCGATTAAATCGGCAACGGCTTCAGCTTGACTTAAATCCAACTTTCCGTTTAAAAACGCTCTTAATGTAAACTCTCCTGGGTTAGCTATTCTACAGCCATTTCGCAAAAACAATTGAATGATTTCCTGCTGAATATAAGGGCTTCCATGGCATGAAATTTCAACAACATTTTCGCCAGTATAAGATTGTGGGTCTTTAAATATAGAAACTAAAACCTCATCTAAAGTTTTCCCTTCTTTTAAAATATGTCCTAAATGAATGGTATGCGTTTTTTGGTCACGTAACGATTTTTGACTTTTCACAGACTTAAAAAACCCATCAACTATCTCTATAGCATCCTTACCAGAAATTCTTATAACCGAAATAGCTCCAGCTCCCGAAGGTGTTGCTAATGCAATAATGTTATCATTGTGTATCACTAATCTAAATTTTAAGCAAAAATAGGAAATTGACCATTGACTTTATACATATTACCTAATTATAGCGCATCTTAACTTAAAAATTCGGAAGTAAAGAAAATCGCTGTATATTTGTTTAAAAATTTACTGAAATGAAAAAGACAATCCTACTTATAGTCTCAATCATAGCTTTTTACAGTTGCAATACAAAAGAAGAGTCCTTACCTCCTAACACTTATGAAATACAAGGCACCGCAAAAGGTGTTGTTAATGGACTTAGGGCTTATATACATTCTGATGAAAAAAATCGCCAAGTTACTATTGATACTGCAATCATCATGAACGAAGTGTTTACTTTTAGTGGAAAAGTTGCTATTCCATCTATTAAAACAATTACCATAAACAGTATTAATGGTAGTTTACCGTTTGTGCTAGAACCAGGAAGAACAGTTATAAATGTTAGAAAAGACAACTTATATTCCTCTCCTGTTTTAGGCTCAAAAAACAATGAAGATTGCAATTTATACAAGTCTGAATATAGTAAAATACCGAAAGCAATTAATGATTTAAACGTTGAATACAGAAATGTTTCTGACCAAGAATCTAAAAACATAATTATTGAAAAGGCAAGGAATTTAAACACCAAAATGGAAGAATTTGCAATGGAATTTATTGCCAATAACACAAGTTCGGCCTTCTCTCTTTTACTGTTAGAGACTCAAATCTCAAACTCTAATGTTAATCTAGAAAAGTTAAAAAGCAACTATAGCGCTTTACAAAATGTTATAGATAAAAATGCAGCTTTTAAATCTATTGGTGCTAAAATAAAAAGTGAAATAAATATAATTGAAGCAAGTGCCAACTTAAACATTGGCAAAATTGCACCAAATTTTACAGCACCATCCATTGATGGAGAAATGATCTCGCTGTATGACATAAAAGGAAAAGCTACTATTGTTGAGTTTTGGGCATCATGGTGTGGTCCTTGTAGACGCGAAAATCCCAACATTGTGAAGGTTTACGAAAAATATAAAGATAAAGGATTGGTGATCATTGGTGTATCTTTGGATAAACCAGGACAAAAAGATAGATGGAGAAAAGCTATTGAAGACGACAATTTAAATTGGTACCATGTTGGGAGTTTACAATATTTTAACGATCCTGTAGCTAGAATGTATAATATAAGCTCTATTCCAGCTTCATTCATCCTTGATGAAGAAGGTAAGATTGTCGCAAAAAGACTACGTGGCAAGGCATTGGAAGACCAAATTTCTAAAATGCTGGATTAACAAAAACACCTTAAATTGTAAGTGTTTTTGTTTTATATCTTTCCTGTTTTTCTCATAACATATAAGATAACTATTGGTATAGCTAACAGAATTACCATAAGTGTATTCTCTGTAAATAACCATGAAGCCAAAATCAAGGTAATCACATAACCACCAATAGCACCACCAAAATGCGCATCGTGACCTATATTTCCGCTTCTCTTTTTCATCCCATAAATAGAATATAATAAATAACCAATACCAAAAAGATATGCTGGAATTGGAATAGGAATAAAAATCATAAACAATTTCATATCTGGATTCAACAATATGGCTGCATATAAAACACCTGTAACAGCACCACTTGCACCTACTGCGCTATAATGATATTCGTTTTTATGAAAATAAAAAGAAAGCAAATTACCAACAATAAGGCTTCCAAAATAGACTAATAAAAAATTAACCGAACCTAAATAATATATGACTTCATCAGCAAAAAAATAGAGGGTAAACATATTAAAAAACAAGTGCATCTCATCTACGTGCAAAAACCCAGAACTAAGCATTCTTACTTGTTCACCACGTCGTATGCCTCCAATATTGAACTTATATTTTTCAAAGAACGAAAAGTCATTAAACCCTTTTAAAGAGACTAAAATATTAGCTCCTATAATAATAATTGTAATTAAATCTATTTTGCCCATATAGTATAAACGTAAAAAGCCAAAAGTACATGATTTTTTCTCATTTGAAAATTAACAAGAAGCAAATGAAAAAAAATTATAAATCAACGAAGTATTTACTAAAGCAAAACTAAAATTTGTACATTTTATTAAATAAAATTTAGTTTTTGAAGAAGAAATATAGCATATATTTGCCAAAACAATTAAGCATTTGCAATTTCTAGCATACATAATTATTTATCCCATTTTATGGATTATTTCTATACTACCATTTAGGCTTTTATATATGTTGTCTGATGGTGTTTATGTATTATTATACTATGTGATTGGCTATAGAAAAAAAGTAGTAAAATATAACCTTAAATTGGTATTCCCAGAAAAAAGCGAGCAAGAAATAAAACAAATTTCAAAAAAATTCTACCAACATTTTTGCGATATGATGTTTGAGGCTATTAAGTCTTTGACAATTTCTGAATCAAAAATGAAAAAGCGCTTTGTTTTTACTAATGTTGAAGAAATTCACAATTTAGAGAAAATCAACAAGAGCATTGTATTAATGAGCTCTCATTATGGTAGCTGGGAATGGATTTTTATTTTACAAAAACACATTAAACATAAAGGTTATGCTATATACAAGCCTTTAAAAAATAAACATTTTGACAAGCTTGTTAAAAATATCAGAGCAAAATACAACAGCTATTTAATTACAACAAAAGAAACAGTTCCAATATTAACTAAAGCCAAAAAAAATAATGAATTGACTATAAATGGTTTTTTATCTGATCAATCTCCAAAAGTTTCTAAAGCTTATCATTGGAATAACTTCATGGGAATTAAAGTTCCTGTGCATACTGGAGCAGAAATGCTTGCCAAGAAATTAGACATGTCTGTTGTCTTTTTTGGTGTAAAAAAAATAAAACGTGGTTACTACCAAACTACCTTTAAAACATTAGCCGTAAATCCAAGTGAATTTGAAAACTACGAAATTACAGATGCGTTTATTAAGCTAGTGGAACAACAAATTTACGAAGCTCCTGAATATTATTTATGGACACATAAACGCTGGAAGCACAAGAACAACGTTCCAGAGAAATTTCAATAAACAGCTTAAATATTCGCTATCTCTTTAATTTCACCCATTATTTTAAAAGCTAAACCATCTGCTTCTTGCTGCGATTTTGCTTCGGTATAAATTCTTATTATTGGCTCCGTGTTGCTTTTACGTAAATGCACCCAATTGTTTGGAAAATCTATTTTTACACCATCAATAGTGGTTATATTTTCATGTGAATACCGCTGCTCCATTTCTTTTAAAATACCATCCACATCCAACTCTGGTGTTAATTGTATTTTGTTCTTACTCATAAAATACGATGGATAAGTTTTACGCAACTCACTCACCATTATTTTCTTTTCTGCCAATAAGCTTAAAAACAAGGCTACACCAACCAAGGCATCTCTTCCATAATGCAATGCAGGATATATAATGCCACCATTACCTTCGCCACCAATAATGGCGTTGTTTTTTTTCATTAGCTCCACTACATTCACTTCTCCTACTGCACTTGCTTCATAAATTCCACCATGTGTTTGGGTCACATCACGAAGTGCACGTGTAGAACTCATATTACTTACCGTGTTCCCTGGTGTATTGCTCAACACATAATCGGCACAAGCAACCAAGGTATATTCTTCACCAAACATTTCTCCATCTTCACTCACAAAAGCCAACCTATCAACATCTGGATCGACCACAATGCCAAAATCGGCATGCTCCTTTACAACCATCTCCGACAAGTCCATCAGATGTTCTTTTAAAGGCTCTGGATTATGCGGAAAATGTCCTGTTGGGTCACAATACAATTTCATAGCATGCACGCCAAGTCTTTCCAACAGCAACGGAATTGCGATTCCACCAGTAGAATTCACTCCATCGACCACCACTTTAAGCTTAGCATTTTCAATCGCTTTTTTATTTACTAAAGGCATTTTCAACACTTCGTCAATATGTATATCGATATAGGCCTCGTTAATGGTAATTTTACCTAAGTTATCTACATCGCTAAAAATTATATTATTAGATTCAGCCAATCTTAAAATGTCTTCACCATCAGCACCATTTAAAAATTCGCCTTTATGGTTTAACAATTTAAGTGCATTCCACTGCTTTGGGTTATGGCTCGCAGTTAATATTATACCTCCATCGGCATGTTCCATGGGTACAGCCACCTCAACCGTTGGTGTGGTTGATAAGCCTAGATCAATTACATGAATTCCCATACCAACAAGCGTATTCATTACCAAATTCTGAACCATTTCACCAGAAATTCTCGCATCACGACCAACCACGACTCTATAATCTTTTTTATTGCGCTGTTGCTTGATCCACATACCATAGGCTGATGCAAATTTAACAGCATCAATAGGCGTTAAGTTCTCGCCAACTTTCCCTCCAATGGTTCCTCGAATTCCTGATATTGATTTTATAAGTGTCATAGTCCCTTTTAATTTTGAACAAATATAATATTTCAAAACCGTATTCCTCGTTACGAATTTGTAAATTCGACCAATGAATTTTTTAGCTCATATTTATCTTTCTGGCGATAGTGATTTAGTAACCATTGGCAATTTTATGGCAGATGGTATTAAAGGAAAAGATTATCGAAAATACAACAGAGAATTCCAAATTGGAATTTTACTGCATCGTGAAATTGACACCTTTACCGATGCGCATGAAACAGTTAGAAAAAGCACAAAACGGTTGCACGAAAAATACAGTCATTATTCTGGTGTCATTGTCGATATTTTATATGATCATTTTTTAGCTAAAAATTGGAGTAAATATTGCAATATTCCTCTAGATAAGTACGTTGAACATTTTTATGGTTCGCTAGAAGAACATTTTAATGTTTTACCATTACGCATAAAAAAAATGACGCCATATATGATTACTAATAATTGGTTGCTGAGTTATGCATCAATTGATGGAATTGCTAAAGTACTGGAAGGAATGAACAACCGAACTCATAATAGGTCTCAAATGAATTTAGCAGTTAACGAACTTGTAGAATTTTATGAAGAGTTTGAAATGGAATTCACCTCTTTTTTTAAAGAACTAATTGCTTTTTCAAAAGAAAAATTAGAGTTCTTATCTGCTCAAAAAGCTTTGTAATTAAAAATGTTTATAGAAGATCT
>Ga0316205_10002008_pt1 | contig 22725 bp, 23 predicted proteins | sample 3monthpyrite_MG_FD_204941 | JGI IMG/M metagenome (GOLD analysis project Ga0316205, IMG submission 204941) | Microbial mat bacterial communities from mineral coupon in-situ incubated in ocean water Damariscotta River, Maine, United States -... | ecosystem: Environmental > Aquatic > Marine >... | reverse complement strand
ACGATCCAGCACCCCGTCATTGACAGTGGCGATACCGGCGCTGTCATAGCCGCGATATTCCAGCCGTTTGAGCGATTCAAGAATAAGGGGGGCAACCTGATGAGTTCCCAACACTCCGACAATACCACACATACTCAGATCTCTTTCTTTTGCTGGGCTTTCTGGGCGCGCAGACGGTCCATCATGCGCTTTGCCAGCCTGGGTTTGTTCTGTTGCTGGACGCGGGACAGGGCCAGCGCCTCGTCGGGCACATCCTCGGTAATCACCGAACCAGAACCGGTCATGGCGTGGTTGCCCACGCGCACGGGCGCCACCAGCATCGTGTTCGAGCCGATGAAAGCGCCCGCGCCGATCGTCGTGCGGTGCTTGAACACCCCGTCATAATTGCAGGTGATCGTGCCCGCGCCGACATTCGTCGCCGCGCCGATATCCGCGTCCCCGATATAGGACAGGTGGTTGACCTTCGCGCCCTCGTCCAGAATGGCGTTCTTGATTTCCACGAAATTGCCGATGTGCACATTCTCGGCCAGTTCGGCGCCGGGGCGCAGGCGGGCAAACGGCCCGACAACCGCGCCACGGCTGACATGGCACCCCTCCAGATGGCTGAAGGCCCGGATGCGCGCGCCGCTTTCAATGGTGACGCCGGGGCCAAAGACCACGTTCGGCTCAACCACGGCATCACGCCCGATGACCGTATCCAGCGCGAAATGCACGGTATCGGGGGCCACCAGCGTGACGCCGTCCTCGAACGCCTCGGCGCGTTTGCGGGCCTGGAACCCGGCCTCGGCGGCGGCCAGTTGGGCGCGGGTGTTGATGCCCAGCGTCTCGGCCTCGGGGCAGCGCACGGCGCCGACGGACAGCCCGCGCGCGCGCGCCAGCCCGATGATATCGGTCAGGTAGTATTCGCCCGACGCGTTGTCATTGCCAACCCCGTCGATCAGGTCGAACAACAGCGCCGCATCGGCGCACACGACGCCCGAGTTGCACAAGTTGATCGCGCGTTCGGCTTCGGTGGCGTCCTTGAATTCGACGATCCGCTCCAGGCTGTCACCGTCCATCACCAGGCGCCCGTAGCGGCCCGGGTCTGCCGCCTCGAAGCCCAACACGATCACGTCATGCTGCGCGCGGGCCTGAAGCATTCCGGCGATGGTGTCGGACTGCACGAAGGGCGTATCGCCATAGAGCACCACCGCATCGCCCCCGGCACCGGCCAGCGCATCCCGCGCCTGCTGGACGGCATGGGCGGTGCCACTCTGTTCGGCCTGATGGACGCAGATGGCGTCGGGGTTTTCGGCCAGCGCCGCCTGTTCAACCAGATCCGCGCCGTGCCCGGTCACCACGACAACCTTCTGCGGCTCCAGCACTGCGCCGGCGCGCATGGCATGCACCAGCAAGGGGGCGCCGCCCAGACCGTGCAACACTTTCGGCAAATCCGAATTCATGCGGCTGCCCATCCCGGCGGCCAGAATAATCAGCGATATCGACATAAATGGAATTCCTCTAAGCGATTACGGCCCGTTTTACCCATGCGGCTGGTCAATGCAAGGCAGACACCGTTCACGGCACATGACAGCCTGAAACACAGGCGAAACGCCGCGCAAAAGGGTGGCTTGCGGTTGCGCGCGAAGCTTGTTCAAACTGGGGGCGCAAACCAGCAGGAGCAGAGCATGGCCCTTGAAGACGCCAAGACCGAAGTCGACGCCGCGTTCACCCGCAAGAACCGCCGCGGGTTGTCCTTTGAAAACGCTTTCGGCGGCGCGGTCAGCTTTCTGCGGCGTCAGTATTCCAAGGACCTGACCGGCGTCGATATCGCCGTGACGGGCGTGCCTTTCGATCAGGCGGTGACGCACCGCACCGGCACCCGCTTTGGCCCCCGTGCGATCCGCGAGGCTTCGACCCTGCAACCCTATGATCCGCCCTATGGCTGGGGCTATGATCCGCTTTCGGAACTGTCGATCGTCGATTATGGCGACATGGCGTTCGACTACGCCAAGGTCAGCGATTTTCCCGCCACCCTGCGGGCGCATATCCAGGGTATTCTGGCCTCGGGCGCCGGATCGCTGGTGCTGGGGGGAGACCATTACATCACCCTGCCGATCCTTCATGCCTATGCCGAGAAATTCGGGCCCATGCGGGTGATCCAGTTCGATGCCCATTCCGACCTGTGGGAAGATGACGACCTGAGCCGCATCGACCACGGCACGATGATGTACAAGGCGGTGAAACAGGGCTTCGTGGACGCGCACAATTCCGTGCAGATCGGCATTCGCACGGAATGCCCGGATTATCTGGGTTTCAACGTGGTCGACGCGCCCGAGCTGCACCGGATCGGCCCGCAGGCGGTGGCCGCGCGGGTGCGCGACATCGTGGGTGACGCGCCGGCCTATCTGACCTTCGATATCGACGCGCTCGACCCGGCCTTCGCGCCCGGCACCGGCACGCCGGTCTGGGGTGGATTGGCCAGCTGGCAGGCTGCGGCGATCCTGCGCGGGCTGGCCGGGATCAACCTGGCGGGGGGCGATGTGGTCGAGGTCTCGCCGCCCTTCGATCCCAGCGGGGTGACCGCGGTCGCCGGCGCGCATGTGGCGATGGAGCTGCTGTGCCTTTACGGCTGGACGCGGCGCGCGGCTGCTTTAGGGTGATCCGCAAACGAGGGGCGCGATGAGGACAGCAATGACGGTATTCCTGGTATTTCTGGCGGCTTTGCTGCTGACCTTCGCGGGCTTCGCGCTGTGGGTGCGCATCGCCCCCACCGACCCGGGTGTCTGGCATGTCGAACCGGCCAGCGCGCCCGACCCGTCAACACCCAATTTCGCGCGGGTCGACCGGATGACCAGCTTGTCCCCGGACGAAACCGCCGCCGCGATCACCGCGCAGGCCCAGGCCGAAGGCGCCCGGATTCTTGCCGGGGATTGGCCGCATGTGACCTTCATCGCCCGCACGCGGCTGATGGCATATCCCGATTTCGTCAGCATCCGCCTGAACGCGGTTGACGGCGGCACGCAGGTCATCGCGTTTTCGCGGTCACGTTTCGGCTATGGGGATGCCGGAGTGAACCGGGCGCGTCTGCGCCGGTGGATCGGGCGACTGCCGCAATAGGCCAGCGTTAGCGGCACTTTCGATCGCGGCGCCCGTCCGGCCAATGACGTCAGACGGGTTTCCCCATCCGCCCGGCCAGATCGCAAAAGAACTGCCACGCCACCCGGCCCGAGCGCGAGCCGCGCGTCGCCTGCCATTCGATCGCTTCGGCGCGCAGGACGGCCGGGTCGACGTCCAGCCCCCAGGCCTGAATGTATCCGTCGATCATCGCCAGATATTCGTCCTGCGAACACGGATGGAAGCCCAACCACAGGCCGAACCGGTCGGACAGGGACACTTTTTCCTCGACCGCCTCGGACGGGCTGATCGCGCTGGAGCGTTCGTTCTCGATCATGTCGCGCGGCATCAGGTGGCGGCGGTTGGACGTGGCATAGAGGATCACGTTGGCCGGCCGCCCCTCGATCCCGCCATCCAGCACCGCCTTGAGCGATTTGTAATGCGTGTCGTCATGGCTGAAGCTCAGGTCATCGCAAAACAGCACGAACCGCTGATCCGGAGCCTGGCGCAAACACTCCAGCAGGCGGCCCACGCTGGGCAGATCCTCGCGCTGGATCTCGACCAGGGTGCAGGGCAGATCGCGCTCCAGCACTTCGGCATGGATCGCCTTGACCAGCGAGGATTTCCCCATGCCGCGCGCGCCCCACAGCAGCGCATTGTTGGCGGCGTGACCGCGCGCGAATTGCAGCGTGTTGTCCAGCAGGATGGTGCGCACCCGGTCGATGCCGTGCAGCAGCGCCAGCGGCACGCGCGACACGTTCGCCACCGGTTCCAGCCGGTCGGGCGCGGTGTGCCAGACGAAGGCGTCCGCGCGGGCGAAATCAGGGGCACTCGCAGGTGGCGGGTTCAGGCGCTCCAGCGCCTCGGCAATCCGCCGCAGGGCATCGTCGCTCATAGATCCTCGTCGTCTTCGTCGTAGAGCCCCTCGGCCTTGAGCTGGGCAATGCGCTTGCGTTCGACACTGGCGACCAGGAAGATCGAGATCTCATAAAGACCATAGACGACGGTGAACAGGATCACCTGCGTGACCACGTCCGGCGGGGTGACCAGCGCGGCCAGTGTCAGGATGCCAACGATCGCCCATTTGCGCCCGCCGCGCAGCCCCTTGGCCGACACCAGACCTGCCTTGCCCATCAGCGTCAGCAACACAGGCAGCTGAAAGGTAAGCCCGAAGGCGATGATCATTTTCAGTGTAATATCCAGGGTTTCGTTGACCTTGCCGTTGAAGACAATGCTGATGCCTTGATCCTCGGCCACGGCTGCCAGCGGCACGTCCGCGCCCTGTGCGAAATAGGCAGTAACCAGCGACGGCAGGTCGGCGAACCCCAGGAAAAACCCCATCGCCAGGGGAACGACCACGAAATGGGCGAAAGCGGCGCCCAGAAGGAACAGGACTGGCGAAGCGATCAGAAACGGCAGAAAGGCGCCTCTTTCGTTGCGATAAAGGCCCGGCGCAACGAAGCGCCAAAGCTGATAGGCGATGATCGGAAAGGCCAGGACAAAACCGCCGACCATCGCGATGCGCACCAGCGTGAAGAAATATTCCTGCGGAGCGGTGTATTGCATCACCGGGTTCGGGTTGCCCAGGGCGCGCATCGTCTGCTCGATCGGCATCAGAAGGAAATCAAGCAGCTGATCGCCGAACACGAAGCTGAACAGCATGGCCACGACAAAGGCCAGCACAGACCAGATCAGGCGGGTGCGCAACTCCGCCAGATGCTCGATCAGCGGGGCCGAGCTGTCGTCGATCGGTTCGTTGGCGGACTTGTCGGCGGGCATGTGCGGATGAACCTCAGCTTTGATCGTCGCGGGTTTGCGGGTCAGAGGCGGGCTCGGCTTCGGCCTGATCCGGCGCGGCCGCTTCGCTTGGACGGGTCTTTGAAACGCGCGGCGGCGTCCCGGCTTCGGCATCCGCTTCGCGCTGTGCGCGCAATCGCGCGGCCTTTTGGCGGGCCTCGGCTGCCTTTTCGGCGCGTTTCAGGCGCGCGGCCTCGACCTGGGAGAACTCGCGGGCCAGTGCGGCGTCATGTGCGGCATCATGTTCGGCGGCGGCGGCCTCATCCGCGTCCGCCTCGTCGCCGAAATCCTCAGCCTCGAAATCCTCAGCCTCGATGGCCGTGGATTCGGGTGCGGCCTCGGTGGCAGGTTTGGGGCCCTGGCGCTTTTTGACACTGTCGCCGCCGATGGACCTGAATTCGTCCTCGATCTCGTCGAACCCGACGGCATCGGTGAATTTCTTCTTCAGCCCCTTGCCGGTGGTCACATCGGTGACCTTGCGCATATCCTTGGCAAGCCCGTCGACGCCGGCTTCCTTGGCGGCGGCATTCATGGCGCTTTGGAACTCGCGCGCCATGGACCGGGCCTTGCCGGTGATTTCACCCAGCGTATGAAACATCTTCGGCAGGTCCTTTGGGCCCACCACGATCAGCGCAACGACGCCGATAACCAGCATTTCGGACCAGCCGATATCGAACATGTCCGCTCCTTACAGTCGCGCCCGGGGCGAGGTCGCCCCGGATCAGGCTCAGCTGTTGTCGCGGTTGTTCGACGGCGTCACATCGCGCGCCGCGTCGGTGGCGTCGGTGGCGGTGGTTTCGGCCTGGTCCTCGATCTCGCGCGCGCTGTCATTCACGCCGCGCTTGAAGGCGGTGATGCCCTTGCCGACCTCGCCCATCAGGCTGGCGACCTTGCCGCGACCGAACAGGACCAGCACGACCACGGCGATCAGGATCAGACCTGCCGGGCCAATATTGGCGAGGAACATCGGGGTAGTGATAAGTTGTGCGGTTGCCATGGCGACCTCCCTGGGAACGTTGGCGCCGCGCGGCGGCGCAGCGGTTTCATCGATATTTAGGGGCAGGTGGCGCAGGATCAAAGCCCGAATCTGCGCCGATTGGGGCTGGCGCCCGTGCTCTGCTGACAGTATTTTGTCAGTTGCCCCCTGCCCCAAAGCGACGGAGCCCGCCATGAACCGTGACCAGCGTCTGTATGATCTGGTGCAGATCCTGCGCGACGGGCGGCTGCACACGGCGTCCGAACTGGCGGCGCATATGGGCGTGTCCACCCGCACGATCTGGCGCGATATGGCGATGATGTCGCAGACCGGCATCCCGGTCGAAGGCGAGCGGGGCCTGGGGTATATCCTGCGCACACCGCTGGTTCTGCCGCCCACCACGCTGTCGGCTGACGAGGCCGAGGTGCTGGGCGAGGCGTTGCGCGCGGTCGCGGATGATCCGGCGCATCCGCGCGCGAAGGCGGCGCGCACGCTGCTTTACAAGATCGCGACGCTGTTGCCGCAGGCCGGGCTGCCCGTCGACTGACGGATCAGGCGCGCCCCAGATAGGCGCGCAGGGCCGCTTGGGTGCCGTCTTTCCAGATCAGCGCCAGCCACTGCGTGAACCGGTCGCGGAATTCGGAATTCTCTGCCAGATCGCCATAGACCGAGCCTTGCTCCAGCCACGCTGCGGGCCGGGTGCGCGCGGCCTGCGCGGCGGCGCTCAGATCGGCCCAGATCGGATCGTTGGGGGCGATGGCGCTGCCGTCCTCACGGGTGCCGACGCACATGCGTGCCCACAAAGCCTCGGCCAGGCTGAGACCGTCGATCGAGCCGCGCGCCCTGATCGCGTCGCGCAGAATGGGCAGAAGGAAGCCGGTATGGCGCGACGAGCCGTCGAACGCCACACGGCGCGTGGTGTCGCGGATTTCGGGGTTGGCAAAGCGGCTGGAGATCAGATCAACATAGGCCGCAGCGGTCATGCCGGGAACGGCATCGACATGCGGGGCGATGTCCTCGGTCTGGATCTTGCGGAACGTCTCGGCGATCAGCGGATTGGCCATGCAATCGGCAATGGTGGCAACCGACAGGATCTCGCCCGGGTTGGCAAGCAACTGGTGGCCCGCGTTCAGGATGCGGATCTTCATCGATTCGAAGCTGTGCACGTCGTCGGTGAAGGTCGCGCCGACCTGGTTCCAATCCGGCCGGCCGGCGCAAAAGTCGTCTTCGAGCACCCATTGGCGGAAGTTTTCATGCGTGACCGGCGCAACATCGGCAACGCCGAATTCCTGCGCCAGGGCGATTTCGCCCGGCCCGGTCGCCGGGACGATGCAATCCACCATGGAATTGGGGAAGCTGGCATGCGCGGCGATCCACTCGGCCAAAGCCGGGTCCCGCAACCGCGCCACGCCCAGAACGGTTTCGCGCACGATGCGCCCGTTGCCCAACAGATTGTCGCAGCTTTGCACGGTGAACGCGCCCTGCCCCGCCGCGCGGCGCACGGCCAGCGCCGCCACGATGGCCCCGAAAGCCGTGCGCGGCGCGCCGGGGTTTGCGGCATCGGCCAGAATGTCAGGGTGGCCCGCGTCAAAGCGTTTGGTCACCGGGTCGATGTAATAGCCGCCTTCGGTCACGGTCAGCGACACGATACGGATCGCCGGATCGGCCATTTGGGCGATCAGCGCGCCATGCCCGTCCTCGACCGGCAGAAAGCCGATCATCGCGCCGGTCACCTCGGCCGAGCGTCCCTTGGGATCCAGTTCGATCAGTGTCGTCAGACAATCCTGCGCCAGCAGCTTTTCGCGCATCACGGAGTCACCCGGGCGCACGCCCGCGCCGATGATCGCCCAGTCACTTGCCTTGCCGGCCTGCATGAGGCGGTGCAGATACCAGGCCTGATGGGCGCGGTGGAAATTGCCCACCCCGATATGCACGATGCCCGGCGTAAGCGACGCGCGGTCATAGGTCGGCACCGCGATATCGCTGGGCAGTGAGCCCAGGTTGGCGGCGTTCAGGGGCAGCGGATTGGCCGAAGTCTTGGAAGCGCTCAACATCATGGATCTCCTTCAGCTCATCCAGTTTCCGCCGTCGACATTGTAGGTCTGTGCGACGATGTAATCGGCATCCCCCGTCGCCAGGAAAACCGCCATGCCGGTCAGGTCTGCGGCGGTTCCCATGCGGCCATACGGGACGGCTGCGGCCACTTCGGACTTTTTCTGGCCAGGCGCCTTGTGTTCGTATTTGGCAAAGAACGCATCCACGCCGTCCCAATGCTCGCCATCGACGACCCCGGGCGCAATGGCGTTCACGTTGATGCCGTGCCGGATCAGGTTCAGCCCCGCCGATTGTGTCAGGCTGATCACCGCGGCCTTGGACGCGCAGTAGACGGCAACCAACGCCTCGCCGCGCCTCCCGGCCTGGCTGGCCATGTTGATGATCTTGCCGCGCACGCCCTGTTCGATCATCTGCCGGGCCACGGCCTGCATCATGAACAGCGTGCCCGAGACGTTGATATCAAAGGTTTTCTGGTAGTCCGCGCGGGTGATTTCGACAATCGGCGCGGCGGTGAAGATCGCCGCGTTGTTTATCAGGATGTCGATCGGAAAGAACCCGAGTCCCTTGGCCTGCTCCAGCGCCTGTCGAATGCTGTCAGGATCGGTCACGTCCAGCCGGATGGCCCGGGCATTCTCGCCCAGATCCGTCGCGGTCTGCGTGGCGCGCGCGTCATCAATATCGGCGATGAGAACGCGCGCGCCCTCGCGGGTATAGGCCTCGGCAAAGGCGCGCCCGATGCCGCGCGCGGCCCCGGTTATCAGCGCCGTTTTGCCCGCAAGCCGAGTCATGCGATCCGCAGACCCTGCGCGTCGAACTTGTGGATCTTGTCCGCATCCGGCGTCAGATAGACGGTATCGCCGTGGCGCACGTTGAATTCTCCATCCACGCGGACCGTGATGATCCTGTCAGAGGCGTTTTCCGGATGGATATGGATGAACGTATCCGAGCCAAGATGTTCGGCCACGCCCACGGTCCCCTTCCAGGTGCCTTCCGAGGACGAGACTTTCATGTGCTCGGGGCGCACACCGATCGTCTCGGCGCCATGGCCGGCCGCATCCGCCCCCGTGAAGAAGTTCATCTGCGGCGATCCGATGAACCCGGCCACGAACAGGTTGCGCGGCGCGTTATACAGCTCCATCGGGCTACCGACCTGTTCGATCACACCGGCCTGCAAAACCACGATCTTGTCGGCCATGGTCATCGCTTCGACCTGATCGTGCGTGACGTAGACCATCGTCGTGGCCAGGCGCTGGTGCAGCTCGGAAATCTCCAGCCGCATCCCGTGGCGCAGCGCCGCATCCAGGTTCGACAGCGGTTCGTCGAACAGAAAGGCCGCAGGTTCACGCACGATGGCGCGGCCGATGGCCACGCGCTGGCGCTGACCGCCGGAAAGCTGGCCGGGGCGGCGGTCCAGATAGTCGGTCAGGTTCAGCGCCTTGGCGGCGGCTTCGATCCTGCGCTCCTGCTCGGCCTGGTCGATCTTGGCCATGCGCATCGGGAAGGCGATGTTCTTGCGCACGGTCATATGCGGATACAGGGCGTAGGACTGGAAAACCATGGCCAGCCTGCGCTTGGCCGGCGACAGCGCGGTCGCGTCCTGCCCGTCAATCACGATCCGGCCGCCGCTCACGTCTTCCAGACCGGCGATCAGCCGCAGCAGGGTGGATTTGCCGCAGCCCGAAGGCCCGACGAAGACCACGAACTCTCCGTCTTCGATCGACAGATCCAGCGGCGGGATGACTTCCGTTTCGCCGAAGGCTTTGCGGATTTTTTCGAGTACAATGCGTCCCATCTTGGTCTTCCTTATTTCACTGCGCCGAAGGTCAGGCCGCGGACAAGTTGTTTCTGGCTGAACCAGCCCATGATCAGGATCGGCGCGATGGCCATGGTCGACGCCGCGCTGAGCTTGGCGAAGAACAATCCTTCGGGGCTGGAGTAGCTGGCGATAAAGGCAGTCAGCGGCGCCGCATCGACGGATGTCAGGTTCAGCGTCCAGAATGCCTCGTTCCAGGCCAGGATGAAATTCAACAGCAGGGTCGACGCGATGCCGGGGATTGCCATGGGCGTCAGGACATAAAGGATTTCATCCTTCAATGACGCCCCGTCCATGCGCGATGCTTCGAGGATCTCGACCGGGATTTCCTTGAAATAGGTGTAGAGCATCCAGACGATGATCGGCAGGTTGATCAGCATCAAGATCACCACCAGAGCAAGCCGGTTGTCCAGAACCCCCAGCTGAATGGACAGCAGGTAGATCGGATACAGCACACCCACGGCGGGCAGCATCTTGGTCGACAGCATCCACAGCAGGATGTCCTTGGTGCGTTTTGACGGCACGAAGGCCATCGACCACGCCGCCGGCACGGCGACAAGGATACCGAGGATCGTCGATCCGCCGGCGATGATGATCGAATTGGTCAGAAAGCGCATGTAGTTCGAACGCTCTTGCACCACGGCGTAGTTTTCCAGCGTCCAGTCGAAGGCAAGAAAGATCGGCGGGCTGGCGATTGCCTGCGCTTCGGTCTTGAACGAGGTCAGGATGGTCCACAGGATCGGGAAGAAGATCAGCAGCCCGACGCTCCATGCCAGGACCGTGTTCAGGGCTTTGCGTTGGGTCGAAACAGATCTGGCCATTTTCAGTCCCTCACTTGTCCAGGTTGTTGCCGACGATGCGCATCAGGAACAGCGCAATGATATTGGCAAGGATGATGGCGTAGACGCCGCCGGCACTGCCCAGACCCACGTTCTGGCTTTCCAGCACGCGCTGGTAGATCAGATAGGTCAGGGTCCGCGTTCCAAAGGCACCGCCCGTGGTCACGAAGATTTCGGCAAACACGGCCAGAAGGAAAATCGTCTGGATCAGGATGACGATGGTGATGGCGCGGCTCAGGTGCGGCAGGGTGATGAAGGCAAAGCGCGACAGGGGGCCGGCGCCGTCCATTTCGGCGGCTTCAAGCTGTTCGCTGTCCAGCGACTGGATCGCGGTCAGCAGGATCAACGCCGCGAAGGGCAGCCATTGCCAGGATACGATCACGACGATCGAAAAGATCGAGGCATCGGTCAGCCAGACCACCGGATCGGCGCCGAAAAATCGCCACAGATGGGCAAACAATCCGTTGACCGGGTCCATGAACATGTTCTTCCAGACCAGCGCCGACACGGTCGGCATGACGAAGAACGGCGCGATGACCAGGATACGGACGACGCCCTGACCCCAAAGCGGCTGATCCAGAAGCACGGCCAGCAACACGCCAAACACGATAGAGATCAACAAGGCGCCACCGACAATAAGCAATGTCGTCAGGATGGACGGCCAGAACGCGCTGGAGGAAACAAACCGAACGTAGTTGTCAAACCCGGCGAAGCCCAGATCGCCACCGCGCAAGGGCAGGTAGTTCCGAAACGAGAACCAGAGCGTCATACTGAGCGGAACGAGCATCCAGACGAGGAGCAAGAAGACCGCGGGGGCCATCATCATTCGCGCTGCTGATCGGGAATGCTGGGTCGCCATGACACATATCCTTCTCTGTCGGGCAGTGGGGCCCGAGTGAAACAGATTTGAATTGTAGGGGGGAAAGTCAGGTTTCGGAAGGCAGCAAATCCGGCTGCCTTCCGATTTGCGATCAGCGCTTAGCGGTAGCCAGCAGCTTCCATCGCTTCGTTGGTGATGGCCTGGGCACGGGCCAGGGCTTCTTCGACGGTCTGCTGACCGGCATAGGCTGCCGAGAATTCCTGGCTGACTTCGGTCGCGATGCCAGCGAATTCCGGGATCGCCGCGAACTGGACGCCAACATAGGGGCTGGGTTCAACGGTCGAGTTGTTCGGATCAGCCGACAGGATCGAGTCCAGGGTCATCTGAGCGAACGGAACCGCCTGATAGTTCGGGTTTTCATACAGCGAGATCCGGGCGCCCGGAGGAACGTTGGCCCAGCCTTCGTTGGCCGCGACCATCTCGATGTAATCGGTGCCGGTTGCCCATTCGATGAACTGCATGGCAGCGTCCTGCTGCTGGGTGCCAGCCGGAATGGCCAGAGCCCAGGCCCACAGCCAGTTCGAACGACGGCCCAGGCCGTTGTCGGGCGCCAGAGCGAAGCCGACGCTGTCGGCAACGGTCGAGTCATCCCCAGTGACGAAGGAAGCCGCAACAGTGGCATCGATCCACATGCCGCACTTGCCCTGGTTGAACAGCGACAGGTTTTCGTTGAAGCCGTTGGTGGCAAAGCCAGCCGGACCGGATTCCTGCATCATGCCATTGAAGAAGTTCAGGGTGTTCGCCCAGGCTTCGGTGTCGAACTGTGCATTCCAGTCCATGTCGAACCAGCGCGCGCCGAACGAGTTCGACATCGCGGTGATGAACGCGCCGCCTTCACCCCAGCCGGCCTTGCCGCGCAGGCAGATGCCGTTGATGTCGTTGGCGCGGTCGGTCATCGCGGCTGCCGCTTCGCGGATGAACGTCCAGGTCGGCGCGGTGGGCATTTCCAGCCCGGCGGCTTCCATCAGATCCGTGCGATACATGATCATGGAGCTTTCGCCGTAGAACGGCGCGGCATAGAGTGTGCCATCGTTGCTCAGGCCGCCGCGCATGGCGGGCAGGATGTCGTCGACATTGTATTCTGCCGACAGCCCGTCCAGCGGGACCAGCCAGCCATTGGCGCCCCAGATCGGGGTTTCATACATGCCGATGGTCATGATGTCGAACTGACCGCCCCGCGTGGTGATGTCGGTCGTCACGCGCTGACGCAGCACGTTTTCTTCCAAAGTGACCCATTCGACATTGATGCCGGTCTCGGCGGTGAACTGATCGGTATAGCCTTGCATACGGATCATGTCGCCGTTGTTCACGGTGGCAATGGTGATGGTCTGCGCGGACGCTGCCGATGCGGCGATAAGGCCGATCGCGGTCGCCGCGTGAAGTGCGGATTTCAGGTACATCTCAATCCTCCCTGTGCTTGGATGTGCCTGAACAACCTACGAGGAAAGGATACGCGACGTCAAATCTTTTTTTACGCGCGTAAACTTTTTTTCGTCATGCCGAGTCGCGCATGATAAGTCGCGCTGCGAAAAGGGTTTCCTGGCGTTCGGGCAGGTGACCACCGCTTTCGATCAGCTGAAACAACGTCTCGACCGACCGATCGGAGACATTGTCATAGTCATGCGCGGCGGTTGTCAGGGCCGGGCAGGTGAATCGGGCAAAGGGGTGATCGTCATGCGAGGCGAGTCGCAGATCGCAGCCAGGCTGGCGGCCCACTTTCAGCCCACGTTCAAAAGCGGCGGACAGAAACCCGATGGCCAGACGGTCGTTGCTGCACAGGATGGTATTCGTGGGCAGGTTGCCCGCGTCCAGCAAGGCATGTGCGCCCTGCTTGCCGATTTCCTCGAACTGCCAGCCTTCGCCGTCGATCTTGATGACCGTCGGCTCAAGCCCCAGCCGGTCCATCATCTGCAAATAGGCGCTGCGGCGCTTGTTGGCATTGGGGTTTGCCGGGTTGCGCATTTCGAAAAACAGTGGCGGCTCGCCGGTTCTGGTAAGATATTCCACGGTTTGCGAGACAAAACTGTAATTGTCCGAGCCGATGAACGCCTCGCCCATGCCGTCGATGTTGCTGTCGAAAAGAACCGTGGGGACGTGTTTGCAGAAATTTTCGATTGCCCGTTTGTCCGACGCCCGACCCAGCGGCGCAAGCAAGACGCCTGCCGGCTTCATCGAACGCAGCGCGTCCAGGATTTCGACCTCCAGTTCAATATCACCATGTGAACTGAACAGCGTCGGCGAATAGCCCTCGGCGATGCAGCGCCGCTCGATCACCCGGGCGATTTCGCCAAAGAAGGGGTCCGCCAGATAGGGCACGACGATGCCGATATTCTTGGTCAGACGCCGGTTCTGGTTCATCGCGAAGATGTTCGGCCGATACTCGTGCTGTTCCAGCGCCGATTCGATTCGCGCGCGGGTCGAGGCGCGCACGCTGCCAGGATCATTGAAATACTTGGAGATTGTCGGCCGCGAAATCCCGCTGACGGCCGCGAACTCCTCCATGTTTCTGATCGTGCGCTGGCGCATCCCGTGTTCTCCGACACTTCGCGATGGGGTGTGGCGTGCGGAAATCATGCGCCGCCTGTTGGGCCCATAAAAGCCCAAATATTATCGCGCGTAAAGTCTATGCGAAAAAAATGCCATTTTTCGGGTCATTTTTTTTCGCCGCCGCGCGGTGCTCAGACCCGCGCCAGAACCGGCTCGGCATCGAAGCTTGGGGTGGCGCCGGCGATCTGGCCTCGCGCGCCCCCCAGCCGGGTTGCGATGAACTGCCCCGCCACCGGGCTTTGCTCCAGCATGATCGAAGCGGTCAGCAGTGTCGCCAGCGATTCCGCGAACCAGCGCGCCTCTGCTTCGGGCGGGATGCCGGGCCAGCGCGCACGATGCGCGGCCAACGCGGACCCGAACTGCGGGTCCAGCCCGCGCGCCTGGTCCAGTTGGGCGTCCAGCTGCGCGGCGGCATCGGGCTCCTTGACGATCGTGCGCAGGATGTCGAGGCAGATCACGTTGCCCGACCCTTCCCAGATCGAATTGAGCGGCGCTTCGCGATACAACATCGGCATCGGAGTCTCTTCGACATAGCCCATGCCACCCAGGCATTCCATGCATTCATAGATCATCGCCGGCGCGCGTTTGTTCGAGATGAACTTCGCCAAGGCGACCGAAAGCCGGGCAAAGGGGCGCTGCGCCGGGTCATCGAAGGCCCGCGCGACATGCAACGCCAGAAGCAGCGCCGCCTCGGATTCCAGCGCAAGATCGGCCAGCACGGCGCGCATCAGCGGCTGATCGATCAGCCGCCGTTGAAACACCGTGCGCCCGCGTGCCCAATGCATCGCCTCGGCCAGCGCGGCGCGCATGAGGCCGGCGGGCGCCATGGCAGTATCCAGCCGGGTGTGATGGACCATTTCGATGATCGTCTGCACCCCGCGCCCGTCGTCGCCCAGCCGGTGGGCAAAGGTGCCATTGTATTCCACTTCGGACGACGCGTTGGCCTTGTTGCCCATCTTGTCTTTCAGCCGCACGATGGTGAACGGGTTGCGGACCCCGTCGGGCAGCCAGCGCGGGACCAGAAAGCAGGTGATCCCGGCGTCGGTCATCGCCAGGGTCAGAAACCCGTCGCACATCGGCGCCGAGCAGAACCATTTGTGGCCATAGAGCCGGTAGCCATCGCCATCCGCCACCGCGCGCGTGGAATTTGAGCGCACGTCCGAGCCGCCCTGCTTTTCGGTCATCGCCATGCCCATGGTGGCGGCCGTTTTGCCGGCAATGTCGAGGCGCGAAGGATCATAGCCGCGCGCGGTCAGCCGGGGGCGCCACAGGGCCGCCAGATCCGGGTCGGCGGACAGCGCCGGGACCGCGGCATAGGTCATGGTCATCGGGCAGCACACGCCCGGTTCGACCTGGCTGAACATGAAGTTGATCGCGGCGTGTTTCAGATGGGTGCCGGTGCCGTCCCAGGCCGTCGCCGCGTAGCCCGCGCCCAGCCCAAGCTGCATGAGCTGGTGGTAGCCGGGGTGGAAACGCACCTCGTCCAGCCGCCGCCCGCCCTGGTCGAACAGGCGCAATTCCGGCGGCCGGGTCTGGGCGTCCTGCGCGGCCTCGCGGATCTCTGTCGTTCCCAGCGCGCGCCCGAGCGCCTGCAAATCATCGTCGGGGCCAAGGGCGTCGCGCAGCACCGGGTCATCGGCCCAAGGATCGCGCAGCAAGGGGCCGGGCTGGTTGTAGACTTCATGGGTGTCTAGGGCGGAACGCGGTGCGGCTTGGGGCATGGGGAAACCTCCGGGCTATCGGCACAGACTGCGCGCGCGCGCGCCGCACTGCAAGTCTGACCCCACGTTCCGCATGTCCCGGGGGCAGACAAGGGGATTCCCTTCGCGCACGGTCTGTGGCATATTTCCGCCAAGGCCCGGCCAGAGGTCACATGAGCAGAAACATGCAGCGCAAAATTCCAAGCTTCGGCCCCGTTCTGTTTTATGCCATTGCGGGCACGTTTGGCGTCTATTTGATCTTTGCCGCCGTGCAAGGGGAATTCGGGCTGTTCCGCCGCATCCAGATCGACGCCGACGCAGAACTGCTGCGCGCACAGCGGGATCGTCTGGCCAATGACCTGGCCGAAATCGAAAACCGCACGCGCCGGCTGTCGGACACCTATCTGGATCTGGAGCTTCTGGATCAGCAGGCCCGCGATGTTCTGGGCTATGCGCGCGCGGATGAAATCATCCTGCGCTGAACACCCGGACGCCTTCCCGCCCATTCGTCAGATGCATAGCTGCCTCCCGCAGGGCGGGTGGAAATGTGTCTCGCATTTTTTCGGGCCTTGTTGTAAAAGATGGTTTAAGGTTAAACTATCGCCCAAGCGACCAGGGGAGGCACCAATGGCCACGCGAAAAAGCGCATCGAAATCCAACGCTTCGAAGGAAGAGTTGCTGAAGCACTACCGGGAGATGCTGCTCATCCGTCGATTCGAGGAAAAGGCCGGCCAGTTGTATGGCATGGGCCTGATCGGTGGGTTCTGTCACCTCTATATCGGCCAGGAAGCCGTTGTTGTCGGCATCGAAGCGGCCGCCAAGCAAGGTGACAAGCGCATCACCAGCTACCGCGACCACGGGCATATGCTGGTCGCCGGCATGGATCCCAAGGGCGTGATGGCGGAATTGACGGGGCGCATTGGCGGCTATTCCAAGGGCAAGGGCGGCTCGATGCACATGTTCTCGAAAGAGAAGCATTTCTACGGCGGTCACGGTATCGTCGGCGCGCAGGTGCCGCTGGGCACGGGGCTGGCCTTTGCCGACAAGTATAACGGCAATGACAACGTGACCTTCACCTATTTCGGTGACGGCGCCGCCAACCAGGGTCAGGTCTACGAAAGCTACAACATGGCCGAACTGTGGAACCTGCCGGTCGTCTACGTGATCGAGAACAATCAATACGCCATGGGCACCTCGACCAAGCGGTCCACCAAATCCCCGAACCTGTGGGAGCGCGGTGCGGCTTACGGGATCAAGGGCGAAGCGGTGGACGGGATGGATGTGCTGGCCGTCAAGGCCGCCGCGGAAAAGGCCATTGCCGCGTGCCGCGCAGGCGACGGACCCTACATTCTGGAAATGATGACCTATCGCTACCGCGGGCATTCGATGTCGGATCCGGCAAAATACCGCACGCGGGAAGAAGTGCAGAAAGTGCGCGAAACCCGCGATCCGATCGAGCATGTGCGCGAAATGCTGATCACCGGTGACCTGGCCACGGATGACGAGTTGAAAGCCATCGACAAGGATATCAAAGCCGTGGTGAACGACGCCGCCGAATTCAGCAAAACTAGCCCGGAGCCGGACACGTCCGAGCTTTGGACCGACGTCTACGTGTAAGGGAGGCCCAACCATGGCAATTCAAATCCTGATGCCCGCCCTTTCGCCGACGATGGAAGAAGGCACGCTGGCCAAATGGCTGGTCAAGGAGGGCGACGAAGTCACGTCGGGCATGATCATCGCCGAAATCGAAACCGACAAGGCGACGATGGAATTCGAAGCGGTCGACGAAGGCACGATGGGCAAAATCCTGATCGCCGAAGGCACCGAGAACGTGAAGGTCAACACGGCCATCGCGGTTCTGATCGAAGAGGGCGAAAGCGCCGACGCGGTCGACACCGCCGCAGCCGCCCCGGCGGTCGACGCGGCCCCCGCTGCCGAAGCCGCACCGGCTCCTGCCGCTGCTGCTGTCGCGGCCCCGGCTGCGCCTGCCGCACCCGCTGCCGCGCCGGTCGAACCTGACTGGCCCGAAGGCACCGAGATGAAGCCGATGACCGTGCGCGAAGCCCTGCGCGAAGCCATGGCCGAGGAAATGCGCGCCGAAGACGCGGTGTTCCTGATGGGCGAGGAAGTGGGCGAATACCAGGGCGCCTACAAGATCAGCCAGGGCCTGCTGGATGAATTCGGCGCGCGCCGGGTCATCGACACACCGATTACCGAAGCCGGTTTCACCGGGCTGGCCGTGGGCGCGGCCTGGGGCGGTGCGCGTCCGATCGTCGAATTCATGACCTTCAACTTCGCCATGCAGTCGATCGACCACATCGTCAACTCGGCCGCGAAGACGCTTTACATGTCGGGCGGCCAGATGCCCTGCCCCATCGTGTTCCGGGGCACCAACGGTGCTGCCGCGCGCGTGGGTGCGCAGCACAGCCAGTGCTACGCCGCGTGGTATGCCCAGATCCCCGGCCTGAAAGTTGTCATGCCCTACACGGCAGCCGACGCGAAGGGCCTTCTGAAAACCGCGATCCGCGACAACAACCCGGTTGTGTTCCTGGAAAACGAGATCCTGTATGGCCGCAGCTTCGATGTTCCGGTGCTGGAGGATTTCACCATTCCGTTCGGCAAGGCCCGGATCGCCCGCGAGGGCAGCGACGTGACCATCGTCAGCTTCGGTATCGGCATGACCTATGCGCTGGAAGCCGCCGAACGTCTGGCGGCGGACGGGATCAGCGCCGAAGTCATCGACCTGCGCACCATTCGTCCGATGGACACCGGTGCCATCCTGGCCTCGGTCCGCAAGACGAACCGGCTGGTCACGGTCGAGGAAGGCTTCCCGCAGGGGTCGGTTGGCAACTACATCACCAGCGTGGTGATGGAGCATGCCTTCGACTGGCTGGATGCGCCGGTTCTGAACCTGACCGGCAAGGACGTGCCCATGCCCTACGCCGCCAACCTTGAAAAGCTGGCCCTGGTGACAACCGACGAAGTGGTCGACGCCGTGAAAAAAGTCACCTACCGCTAAGGAGAGCGCTATGCCTGTGGAAATCCTGATGCCCGCATTGTCGCCCACCATGGAGGAGGGCACGTTGGCCAAATGGCTGGTCAAGGAGGGCGACGAAGTCACCTCTGGCATGATCATCGCCGAGATCGAGACCGACAAGGCGACGATGGAATTCGAAGCCGTGGACGAAGGCACGATGGGCAAGATCGTCGTCGCCGAAGGCACCGAGGGCGTAAAGGTCAACACCCTGATCGCCGTGTTGCTGGAAGACGGGGAAAGCGTCGACGATATCGGCGCCGCTTCGGCGTCGGCCCCTGCTGCTGCCGCGGCTCCGGCTGAGGCCCCGTCGGCGGCTGCACCCGCTGCTGCGGCCCCTGCCCCGGCGGCGCCAGTCGCTGCCGGCCAGCGTCTCTTCGCGTCACCGCTGGCGCGCCGCATCGCCGCCGACAAAGGGGTCGATCTGGCATCTCTGGCCGGATCGGGCCCGCATGGCCGGATCGTCAAGGCCGATGTCGAAGCCGCAAGCGCCGCGCCGAAGGCTGCACCTGCTGTGGCCCCGGCGGCTGCCGGCGCTGGGGCACCGGCGCCGAAACCCGCGATGGCCACGGGTGCCAGCGCCGAAACCGTAATGAAGATGTTCGACGGGCGCGACTTCGAAGAGGTCAAGCTGGACGGCATGCGCAAGACCGTCGCCGCGCGCCTGACCGAAGCCAAGCAGACCATCCCGCATTTCTACCTGCGCCGTTCGGTGCAGTTGGATGCGCTGATGAAATTCCGCTCGCAGCTGAACAAGCAGCTGGAGCCGCGCGGCATCAAGCTGAGCGTCAACGACTTCATCATCAAGGCCTGCGCGCTGGCCCTGCAAGAAGTGCCCGACGCGAATTCGGTCTGGGCGGGCGACCGGATGTTGCGGCTGAAACCATCGGACGTGGCGGTGGCCGTGGCCATCGAAGGCGGGCTGTTCACGCCGGTTCTGAAGGACGCGCATCAAAAGTCGCTGTCGGCCCTGTCAGCCGAGATGAAGGACCTGGCCACCCGCGCCCGTAGCCGCAAACTGGCCCCGCATGAATATGTCGGCGGCAGCTTCGCCATTTCGAACCTGGGGATGTTCGGCATCGAGAATTTCGATGCGGTCATCAACCCGCCGCATGGTTCCATCCTGGCCGTGGGGGCTGGCACCAAGCAGCCGGTTGTCGGCGCGGATGGCGAACTGGGCGTGGCCACCGTGATGTCGATGACGCTGTCGGTCGATCACCGTGTGATCGACGGCGCTTTGGGCGCGCAGTTCCTGGCGGCAATCATCGCCAATCTGGAAAACCCGCTGACCATGCTGGCCTGATCCGGCCTGTCGAAACCCGTGATTGCCCCGCGATGCCCATCGGCGTCGCGGGGTTTTTTTCAGGGCGAAACGGCGCACCCACTGGCCGCGAAAGGCGCGGTGTGATCCAGTGGCCGATGACGCGGATCAGAGGGCACAGACATGAGCGGGCCGACGCGAGACCCGGCGCAAATCTTCGGCGGGATTGTTCTGATGTGCGTGGGCGTGGCCGCCCTGAGCGTGAACGATGCGCTGGGCAAGGCGCTGACCAGCCAGTATCCACCGCTACAGGTGCTGTTCATGCGCAACGCGATTGCGCTGCCCTTCGCCATTCTGGTGGTGCTGCGCCTGGGCGGTGCGCGGGCGTTGAAATCCTATCGGCCCGTCACGCATCTGCTGCGCGGGGCGCTGTGGCTGGCGGCGGCGGGGCTGTTCTTTACCGGGATCCAGTATCTGGGCCTGGCCGAGGCAACCGCGCTGATCTTCGTTGCACCGGTGTTCATCACGGCGCTGGGAGCGTTGCTGCTGAAGGAGCATGTGGGCTGGCGGCGTTGGCTGGCCGTTCTGGCCGGGTTCGGCGGCGTGCTGATCGTCATGCGGCCGGGCGGCGCGGCCTTTCAGCCGGCATCGTTCCTGCCGATCGCCACCGCGTTCTTCTATGCGCTGCTGATGATAAGCGCGCGCTGGGTCGATCCGCGCGAAAGCGTCTGGACCTTGATGCTGTATCTGGTTGGCGGCGGTGGTTTGCTGGCGGCGTTCATCATGCCGTTCATCTGGGTGCCGCTGCGGCCACAGGACTGGATGCTGTTTCTCGCCATCGCGTTTTTCGGCACGGCGGGCATGACGATGATGACACAGGCCTTTCGCCTGGCCCCCGCCGCGGTGGTCGCCCCGTTCGACTACACGGCACTGATCTGGGCGACCCTGCTGGGGCTGATCTTCTGGGCCGAGATCCCCGACGCGGCGACCTATTTCGGCGCCGGGGTCATCATCGCCAGCGGCGGGTTCATTCTGTGGCGCGAAAGCCGGGCCAGAAAAGAGGCCCCGGCGCCAGCGCGCGGGGCCTGATCGGGCGTCGCCGGGCCGTCAATCGGACAGGCGGTGGTCCATCGAGAGCGCGGGCTGCGCGCAGCCGGCCTCGCCGACGATCTTCGCCGGCACGCCGGCCACGGTGGAACAGCGCGGGACGTCGGACAGCACAACGGAACCGGCGGCGATGCGGCTGTATTCGCCGACCTTGATATTGCCCAGCACCTTGGCCCCGGCGCCGATCAGAACGCCGTCACCGATCTTCGGATGGCGGTCGCCATCTTCCTTTCCGGTGCCGCCAAGCGTGACCGAATGCAGCATCGACACATTGTCGCCAACCACGGCGGTCTCGCCGATGACGATGGAATGTGCGTGGTCGATCATGATGCCCTGACCGATCCGCGCGGCCGGGTGGATATCGACGCCGAACATCTCGGAGGTGCGCATCTGCACGAAGGACGCCATGTCGATCCGCCCTTTCTGCCACAGCCAATGGCCCACGCGATACGCCTGAACCGCCTGATATCCCTTGAAATACATCATCGGCTGCAAATACCGGTGGCAGGCCGGGTCGCGCTCGGACACGGCCATCAGATCGGCGCGTGCCGCCGCTCCAAGCCGGGGCTCGTCGGCAAAGGCCGCGTCGGCGATTTCGCGCAGGATCTGTTCGCTGACCTCGGCCGACGCCAGCTTCACCGCAAAGCGGAAGGCCAGCGCGTTTTCGAAGCTCGCATGGTGCAAAAAATTGTTGTGCATGACGCCGCCCATCAGCGGTTCATCCACGACAACCTGCTGCGCTTCCTTGCGCACACGCTCCCAAACAGGGTCCAGCGGGGCCAATCTGGCATTGAGTTCGCGCATGTGGCGCCTCCGTATCCTCAGAGTCGCGAACATAGCGGATTCTCGGGGATTTTCCAGAGCCCCGCGCGGCTTTCCCGGCTATTCCCCTGACCGGATTGCCAGAATTTGTTCGATCACACTTGCCATGGCCGCCAGAAAATCGACCTCACGCCCCGTGGCCGGGTTCGCCATGTCATGGGCCAACGCCGCCGACAGAAGGGTTCCGTTTCCATAGCGCGGATGGTGGCGCCCGGTTGTCAGGCGGTGAAGATCCGCCTGAACCGCGCGCTCGACCAGATGCCGCGCGGCCTGCTCGCGCCGGTCCGGCGGCACACGCAGGAGGACGCGCGCCGCCGCGCTGATGTCGGATTGGGTGACAGGGCGCATCAGGCCGGCACGTCCACACTGGCCGGGTTGCCCGGCCCGAAACTGGCGGAAACCTGCGCCACAGACAGGCTGAACGGCCCCGCGACGCCGTCGGCGGTCTGGTCCGCCAGGGTGTAGACATAGGACGGCGTCGGCACCAGCGCCTCGCGCAGGATCGTTGCACCCTCGCGGATCCGCACCAGATAGGATTCGCGCTCCTCGGACAGCGGAACATCCAGCGCATCCCATGCGTCCCCGCCCAGCCGCGTCCGGCGCACCCAGTCCACCGTCAGATCGCCGCCGGGAGACGCGCGGCGCGCGCGCAGATGCACGGGCGCGTAGGGGCGCAGACCGATCCCGGCAAAGGCCTCGACGCTTTCGGTATAGACCGGATCGTCATAGGCCAGCGCCGCCGGCCCGATCCGCCAGCGCCGCGCCACACCGCGCTGGGAAGCCGGCAGTTCGACCTGC
>Ga0316205_10002007_pt1 | contig 22725 bp, 25 predicted proteins | sample 3monthpyrite_MG_FD_204941 | JGI IMG/M metagenome (GOLD analysis project Ga0316205, IMG submission 204941) | Microbial mat bacterial communities from mineral coupon in-situ incubated in ocean water Damariscotta River, Maine, United States -... | ecosystem: Environmental > Aquatic > Marine >... | reverse complement strand
CTACCCGGCGCTCCGACGCCTACCGGGGCTGGACTCGCACCAGCTGGAGAAGCGCAGCGTGACAAGACGGCCATCACCCCAAAGGGCAAGGGGAGTTGATCATCTTCGTCGTCGCGACGCACCATGAGCGCAGTCTATCGGGGGAGAGCGATCCCTTCCCCGTACACCCTCAACCAGGTGCCATCCCGCCCGCGATTCGGGCGCTCTCGGACCTCGATCCGGGTGCCCCTGGGCAGATCGCAGACCCAGCTTCGGGGCTTGGCGCGCTCCGCGAGCACATCGGCCTCCCGCGACAGGGTGTGGGAGTCGCCGATGGTGGACATCCGGCCCACATCGAGCTCGACCCAGCCGATGGGTTCTTGGGAGAGGAGATCGCAGTCGGTGTGGGGGTTGGAGTTCGAGATGGAGCCCAGCAGGCCGAGCCCTCCGATGAGGACGACCGCGAGCAGCAGCACCGCGCCGAGGCCGATGACCGCATAGGGGATGGAGACAGGTCCGAGCTGGAGCTCGGCGGGGCGATCGCTCATGGGGCCTACCTATCCCCAGCCGTCCCCGGTGCACGCGCCACGCTCACAGGCGCGTCCACAGGTGCCAGCCCGTAGTCCGTCAACGAGCGAAGCGCGACGCTGGCTCTACTCGAAGGGGTTCAGCACCGAGACCCCAGTCCCCTGCACATCCTTCGTGTTGCGCGTGACCAGGGTGAGCTCATGGACGATGGCCGTGGCCGCAAGCAACCCATCGACCGTAGGCACCGGATCGGGAATATTCAGGATGCCCCATTGATCTGCGATGGCTGCGTCCACTTCGAGAACGCGGTGTCCGAAGGTCTCGACCAAGCGTCGATGCCATTGGTGAAGCGCTTCCGCGGCCGTTGGATCCCGGCGTCGGATGAACTCGATACCGCGCCGAATCTCCCCGAGCACCAGGACACTCGTGAACAAGTCGCGGTCATCGGTTTTCTCGAACCAATCGCGCACGGAGGCCTTGGCTCGGTGGCCCTTTCGGAGCTCGGACAGCACGTTCGTGTCGAGGAGGTAGCTCACAACTCCACATCACGGGGCAGCTCACGCGGGGGCTCGAGATCACCGTCCCGACCCACGTCGGGCATGGACCACAGGAACTCCTTGAAGGACGGGCGGCCACACTCCTCGCGCAAGACCTCTCGCAGGATCTCGCGGTGCTCCGCTTCGGCGGAGCGCCCTTGCCTCGCCGCACGCCGCTTCAGAGCGCGAACGATATCGTCTTCAATGTTGCGAACGATGAGCTGTCCCATAGGCCCTCCTGATATCAATGATAGCACTCCCTCCGCTGCCAGCAAGTCGGATCGGTCATGGCGACCCCCCTCCTCACCCACAACCCCACAGATTCGCGCCCCGTCCCCACTCCCGACGAGGTTGGTGTTAGAAAGCCGTGCAACCCGATCGGAGTCCATGTCGATGAGCGAACTCGAGCTGCCCGAGTGGGCCAACGAACTGCGCAACCGCTACCTCGCCGGAGAGGCGAGCATGTTCCTGCTCCATGGCAATGTGCGCGACCTGCATGCCTGGAAGGTCGGCGACAACGAGAGCTACCACGACCTGCGCGGCTTCCTCGAGGCCTTCCTCTCCCGCACCCGGGACATCGTCGGCTACTACAATGTCAGCCAGGGCCTGTGCTTCAGCAATCCGGCTCACCAGCGGCTCTACCAGCGCGTGGGCGACGCAAAGCGCATGCTCACCGGGGGCAGCAAGACCCTCGGCCTGCCCCAGACCGCGACCGAGGCCATCCCCGCCATCGAGCAGCTGATCACCGATCCCGCCCACTCCAGCGGGGTCATCATCGACTTCTTCGAGATGATCGCCCCCAACGGCGATGTCTCCTTCATGGTCCACGATGACAAGGCCAACCTCGTCTCCCTCCAGCGCTGGTCGAGCGACCCCGCCTTCATCACCACCGACAACCTCGTCATCCTCGTCACCGAGCACCTCTCGGATGTGAGCCGGCGCATCCTGGCCTCGGCCCAGCTGGCCACCATCCAGATCCCCTTCCCCGACGAGCCCCTGCGCGAGCGCTTCATCCGCGCCGAAGACACCGACGAGATCGAGTTCGAGATGGACCCCGCCGTCCTGGCCAAGGTCACCGCCGGGCTGTCGCTGATTCAGATCCGCAGCCTGCTTCGGGGGGCGGGAATGGCGCGCTCTCCGGTCACCTTCAAGATGGTCTCGGCCCGCAAGAAGCGCATCATCGAGCAGGAATGCCACGGCCTGGTCGAGTTCGTCGACCCCCGCCACAACTTCACCCATGTCGGCGGAATGGCGCGCATCAAAGCGGACCTGCTCCGGGTCGCGGACGGCGTGAAGCAAGGTCAGACCCACCGCGTGCCCATGGGCATGATCTTCGTCGGGCCGATGGGCACCGGAAAGACCTTTGTGGCCGAGGCTTTTGCGGCAGAGTCCGGCCTCACCTGCCTCAAGCTCAAGAACTTCCGCGACAAGTGGGTCGGCTCGACCGAGGCCAACCTCGAGCGGGTGCTCGATCTGGTCGAAGCCCTCGGGTATGTGCTGCTCATCATCGACGAAGCCGACCGCTCGCTCTCATCGGGCTCGGGCTCGGATGGGGGCGTGAACTCCCGGGTCATCGCGCGCCTCAAGGAGTTCATGAGCGACACCTCCCACCGCGGTCGGGTGGTGATCTTGATGATGACCAACCGCCCCGACAAGCTCGACACCGACCTCAAGCGTCCCGGCCGCTTCGATGTGAAGATCCCGTTCTTCTTCCCCGAAGAAGACAGCGAGCGCGAGCTCATCCTCGAGGCCCTGGTGCGCAAGAACAAGCTCGAGGTGGTCGACGATATCGACTGGGCGGTCGCGGTCGAGAACACCGTGGGCTACTCGGGCGCCGAGCTCGAGAGCGTGCTGATCACCGCGGCCAACCTCGCCTCGGACGACGACCAGAGCGTCATCGGCCAGAAACATATCGATGGCGCCAGCAAAGATGTCGTGCCCAGCCGCGACACCCGCATGCTGGAGTTCATGGAGATGCTCGCCGTGTTCGAGTGCTCGGCCAAGCGCATGCTCCCCGACCGGTTCAGCGGATTGAGCACCGACGAGGTGCACCAGAAGCTCGACCTGCTCCGCGTCCAGCTGGGACGCCGCGCCGCGACCTGACGGCGTCTGTTAAGCTGCGGCTCCGTTGGAGCAGTCCACGTGGCATTCACGGTCACCTTCCCTACATCGGGTCCGATGCCCGAACCCGATGTGATCGCCGACTGGCTCCGCGAACGCGGCGAGCCATTCAGCTGTCCTGCGCCTTCCTGCCTCCAGCTTCGAGCGATCGATCTGCGCATCGACATCGCTCCGGATCAAGACTCGATGAAGGTGCTCATCGATGTCACCTCCACCGTCAGCCTCACCCGGGTGGTCGATCTGGTGTTCGAGCTGTCGATCCGCGTGGGCGCCGATGTCCGGCTCACCGGACAAGGCGAGGTCACCCGGGGCTCGCTGTGGATGCGCCTGGCCGACGAGCAGGACCGCATCCGCATCGGAGAAGCCCTCCAGCGCGCCGAGATCCATGGCAACCGCGAAGAGGTCGGCAAGCGCCTGTGGCAGGTGGTCGCGGCCATCCGCCCTGGAAAGGACGACCGCTGGGATGTAAACCGCCAGCAGATCGTCGAGCTGATGGAGATCGGCGCGCCCGACGGGATCTCCCTGGCCGATGCGGCCTGGCACACCGACGAACCCGAGGCGGGCGATGTGATCGCGGTGGGCATCGAGGGCGTGGTGCACACCCTGGCCTGGCGGTGGCTATCCGAGGCCTACCCGGGCCTGGCCGAGCACGACTTCACCTTCCACTGACGCGCGCGGGGCTCAGGCCAGCAGCTTCTTCATCATCCGCGTCGTGAAGTCGTGCCCCGACAGGTAGACCATCTTCACCACGTGCTCGGTGGGGCCGATGGCGAAGCGCGCCACATCATCGACGTCGCGGCCATCGATGACCGCCCGGACCGGGCGCCTGTCCGGGGCATACACCTCGAGCTCGGCGGGGGTGCCATAGGGGACGACGAAGGGGGAGAGGCGCGGCTTGTGCGGGCAGATCGGGGTCACGCACATGACCGGCAGCGAGGGGTCGACCGGCACCCCACCCGCCGAAAAGCTGTACGCCGTCGACCCGAGCGCCGTGGCGAAGATCATGCCATCCGCGGACAGCCGCTGCAGTGCCTGGCCGCCGATGGAGATGTCCAGTCGAGCGGTCTGGCCCGTGGCCCGCTCGAGGTACACATCATTCATCGCGTGATCGACGTGCTCGGTGCCGTCCATGCAGGTGACCGTCGCCTTGAGCAGCGGGAAGCGGTGCACCCGCCAGGCGTTGCTGCCGATGGCTTCGCACACCGCGTCCAGGCGGCCGTTCACATCGTTGAGCAGGAAGCCCAGCGTGCCCCCGTTGAGCCCCAGATAGCTGCGCTGAAAGCCGTACTCGTGCACCGTGTGCAGCAGGAAGCCATCGCCGCCGATCACCACCACGATATCGTCGCCGAGCTCCGGAAGGCGGGCCGCTACGTCGGCATGAAGCGCCACAGCGCGGGGGTTTCGGGGGTCGTGTACGATCATGGAGCCTTCCGAGCGGTCGCCATCATCGCACGGAGTGGACCGAGCGACGAGAGATCGGGACCCGCCGCGGTGAGCACCAGCAACCCATCGGCCACGGGGAGCGCCACGACATCGGCCGTGGAGCCCGGCCGCTGCAGGCGGTAGTGCGCAGCGGGGAGCCCCGCGATCCACCGGGTCATCCGCGCCTCGATCTCACAGCCACATCCCGCCGCCAGGGCCACCGAGAAGTCCGCTGAGAACGGATCGGAGGCGGCCTGATGGGCGATGGCGATGCCCGGCCCGGTCCACACCCCATCGCGCTCGGCCAGGGGCGGGGCCCAGAACAGCAGCCCATCGAGCTCGAGCTCACTCCACTCCGCAAAGTCCACCTCGAGCACGGGCTCGGTGTACAGGGTGACGGAGCGTCCGACCCAGTCCACCGCGGCGCGGGGCCGACCATCGGCCGCAAAGCTGCGGGTGGCGATGCGCTGGGCGCCCTCGTACACATCGACATGCTCGATCTGCCGATCCGGAAAGCGGGTCGCCAGAAAAGCGCCACGGCGGTTGCGCCACTTCCCGAGCACCGGGCCATCGCCCACCAGACGGGCATAGCGGGTGGCCCGGAGCGGCTCTTCCTGCCGACCGAAATCGCCCGCCAATGCACTGACCCACAGCATCCACACGGCATGAGTGATATCGCGGTGGCCATGAAACTGCTGCGCGGACATGGCCTCGGAAACGACTACCTCATCCTCCTCGACGGCCCGAGGATCACCCCAGAGCTCGCCCGGGCGATCTGCGATCGGCACACCGGAGTCGGCTCCGATGGCATCCTCGAGCCCGCGATCCCCGTCGGCGCCGAGTACGGCGTGCGCATCTGGAACCCCGACGGAAGCGTCGCCGAAAAATCCGGCAATGGGCTGCGGATCTTCGCTCGCTGGCTCCACAGCCGCTGCGAGGCCTCGGACCAGTTCTCGATCTGGACCGGCCACGATGTGGTGCACTGCGAGTGTACCGAGGCGTCCATCCGCATCGATATGGGCCGGGTCAGCGCCACGCCCGAGGTCCTCGACCTGGCGGGCAAGCTCTTCGATGTCGTCGTGGTGAACGTCGGCAACCCCCACTGCGTGCTCTTCCCCGAAGGCTCCACCCTCGATGGGCTGCCGTGGCGGGGCTGGGGCGCCGCGATCGAGGTCCATCCGCGCTTCGACAAGCACACCAATGTGCAGTTCGCGAGGGTCACCGGCCCTCACACCCTCGAGGCCCGGATCTGGGAGAGAGGGGCGGGAGAGACCCTGGCCTCGGGCTCTTCCTCCTGTGCCATCGTCGCCGCCGCACTACAGACCGGGCGCATCGAGCCCGGCCCCGCGCGGGTCGATATGGTCGGCGGCTCTCTGGATGTGGTGGTCGCAGACGGCCGGGTCAGCCTGATCGGTCCCGCAGAGCTCATCGGCGAGTTCACCGTGTTCGAGGACTACTACCCCTCTCTGGGGATCTCCCCAGAGTGAAGCGGATGCCACGGTGGTCCGACGCGGTCTGTCCCAGCCCCGGCACCGGCTCTACCCCGATGCGCCCGAAGGCCGTGACCGCCGGCATGCCCACCGCCCAGCCGCGATCGAAGCGCATCTGAGCCCACGTAGCGCGCTCCGAAGGGACCGAGCCCGCCTGGACCCAGGCATCTTCGACCCCGCCTCCATCGAGCTCTTTCCACTCTGCCACCCGGAGGTTGGTATCCCCCGCGAACACAGCCGGAGCACCCGATCGCAGCCTGTCCAGCACGAACGCCGCCTGCTCCAGACGCACCGGTCGACCCGGCCGCAGGCTCTCGAGATGGGCCGTGAGCACCCGCTCCCCCGACTCCAGCTGGAGCTCCAAGAGGGTGCGCCACTGACCGGTGCGCGGGAAGGGCAGCACCTGGGCACTGGCGATGCGCAGCCCACGGACCGCCGCCACCTCGAAATAGCTCCGGGAGGGCGGCTGGTGCGGCACGATCGCGTAGCCCGCGGCCTCGAGATGGGGCCGGATATGGGCGACCAGGCTGCGCTCCACCACCTCCTGGAGGAGCACCACATCCGGCAGCGGCGGCCCACGCCCCGTGCTGAACGCCGCCATTGGGTCTGGACCGAGCAAGATCTCCGTCATCGCGGCCTCGGTGCGGGCGTCGAGGTCCGCATCCTCCAGGCCGTTGAGGTTCCAGCTGACGACCTCCATCAGGAGTAGCGGTCCGCGCCGCGACGGAGCGCATCTGCGACGGCCTCGCGGAGCTCTGGGGGGGCGATCACCTCGACATCGGCCCCAAAGCCCAGGAGCCAGGTGCGGAGCTCGACCGTGTGGGCGACGTAGATCCGCAGCTCCAGGCGGCCATCAGGACGGGTCCCGAAGGTCTGGGTGGGGTGCCAGGTGCGCTCGCGGATATAGGCCGTGACACGCTCGTGGAAGGCGAGCACCACCCCGACCGGCGGCCCGCTGATGATGCCGAAGGCGTGGGCGAGGTGGGCGTGGGGGGTCCATCCTGTGGGCAGCTCGAAGCGCACCGTGCGGCGGCGCACCACATCGGTGAACCGCTCTACGGCGAAGGTCTTCACCTGATTGGCCCGGACATCTCGGGCGAACAGGTATAGGCCCTGGCGGAAGGTCGCGAGGGTGTACGGCTCGAGGGCGTAGGTGCGCGCCACCCCGCTCGCCTTGCGGTAGGTGGCGTCGATCAGGTTGTTGTAGACCAGGGCTGTGACCACCGTGTCGATGGTGTCGCTGACCCTGCCGCCGTAGTGCTTGGAGGGCTCGGGCACGGCCATGAAGCGCGTGTCGAGCTGGGAAGCGATGTCGCGGTGGGTGAGAGAGATGGTGGGCTGGAGCCTCTCGAGGGCGCCGGAGATGTCTTCGGCGAACTGGGTGCCGTCGAGGAAGTTGAACAGCGTGCGACCGAAGTGCAGCGACAGCACCTCGGAGAGGGTGAGCTGCACCCCGGCTCTTCGCCACCGGGGATCGATGGAGAGCAGCCGATCTTCGCCGCGGCCCTGATCCTCGATCGGCATGCCCATATCGCGCAGATCGGTGATGTACCGGCGCAGGGTGCGCGCGTCGAGCTCGAAGCGCTCGGCCACCGTGGAGGCGCGGATCCCGCCGGGGTTGGACATCCACTCCACCATCCGAACGAGCTTCTGGGCCTTGTTGAGCATGGCAATCCTGGGGAGCGGGAAGTTTCTGAGAGCGCGGACAAATTCTGTCCGCCCTCCGATCCACCATTTCACCAGTTGAGGGGATCCGCGCAAGGGCTTCCCTGAACATAAGTCACCTGAACAGTTGACACCTGAACGGTTGTCCAGCATACTGAACACAGATTCCGGGGGGAACGAGGAATGGAAATCATGCTCACCATCGCCAGCATCGCCGCAGTCTCTGGGCTCACCGCACTCGGGGTCGCCGTGCTCCCGTGGTCACAGCCCGAGCTCGAACAGACCCGCGGAGCGCTGCGCGCCGTGCCCGTGGCCCTCGGAAGGATCGGCGCCAGCACCTCTCTGGAGGGGGATGTGCTCGCGCTCAGGTAGCCGCGTCGGTGGGGAGCCCCGCCCGGTCAACCGGGCCTGGCTACCGGATCGGCTGTGGCATCCGCGGCGCGGATGGGCCCGGCGGCGCCATGGGGATCGGCGGCGCCAGGGAGATCTTGCAGGTCCACTCCAGCTTCAGGCTCTCCTCGCCCACCAACAGATCGCCCCCAGCGGCACGGCGGATTCGCACCTTCTGGGTCCAGCTCACCTCACCATAGGGGCCCGGGTTCGGCCCCCGCTGCGCAGACTCCGAGAGCACCTCCACGGTGACCGGCATCTGTTGCTCCTTCCCGCTGTTCAGGCGCTGCCCAGCAAAGCTGACCGTCTCACCCGGTCGCCGAATGATGAGCTGCTCCGTCCCCACCACATCTGCCGGACCCGGAGCATTTCCTCCTTGCTTGGACCAGGTGCGGTACTCCACCTCTCCATCCTTGCTCACACAGGATCGATGCCCCGTCGGGTATGCCTCTTGGCCCGAGGCACTCATCACCCACATCATCCACCACATCACCGACCTCCGGCCCCAATACGAGGCCGACTCTATCGCTATTCGAGCGCTTCGGATTGCGGGGCCTTCAGCCGGGTTCCCTGGGGAGGATAGGCCGCGCTGCGCCACTCCGACCAGGTCGGGAGCCTGCGGGGTAGCACCGACTCGAACTTCGCGAGCCCCCGCCCGAAGTCATAGGTGGCGACGTAGTTCGAGAGCAGGTTCAGCCCCAGCAGGCCGGCCCCGACGCCTCCGCTGCGCCCGGTCACCACCAGCGGACCGGGGTTCATCCCCCCCAGGACGAGGTCGGTCACCTCGTAGTAGACGACGGTCTGCACCGCAGAGCCCCCGCCCCCGCTACCTCGGACCCGCACATCCTCTCGCACCCGGGTCGGCTCCAGGTCCAGGCGATCGCCATCGAGGTGTGTGCCCGAGGCACCGGTGTCCACCACCGGCCACACCTGGCGACCGTTCAGCGTGATGGGGAGCTGGGCACGCATCCCGAAGATCCGCTCCCGCCGCACCCGCACCACCTGGGGATCGGTCTCGTCGAGGGGCTCGGCCTCGTTTGGATCGCGAAGGTGGATCCGCCCCTGCTCCGGGTCCATCTCCACGACGAAGGGACGCAGCACATCCATCCCCAACACCCCGGCGATGCGGACCTCCCGGGTGTCGCGGATGCTGGAGGTGCGGTCGAGATCTCTCACCTGGCAGACGACCCCGTCCAGGGTGTGTCCCCCGAGCTGGAGCTGCGGGAGCTGGGCCTTGGTGGTCCGCACCCGCCCCAGCTCCCCCCGGAGGACGGACCGACCGTGGGTCTCCAGGCCCAGCGCCTCGATCAGCCCGTCATCACAGGTCGAAAAGCTGTACCCGGTGTCCACGAAGAAGGCCCACAGCCCCAGCCCCTCGACCTCGATGGGCACGTACCAGCGCGAGTCGACGGCGGTGCGCACGATGGGCAGCGGCTCGGGGGGGCCATAGTGCACGGTGGAGCGGCCGAGGGTGTGGGCGCAACCGGCCAGGGCGAGGAGGATCATGGCTTGGTTGTAGCAAACTCCACGGATAGCGACTCTGCAAGCCGCACCAGGCAGGCCCGGAGCGCTTGCTCATCGAAGTCCACCGCCTCGCGCCACACCCGGGACACCACCAGCTCGCCGTCCACCCGTCGCGCCTCGAGCCGACCGACCAGCTGGCCCCGATGCAGCAGCGGGACCACATAGTAGCCCCATCGCCGCTGGTGGGCGGGCTTGTAGACCTCCCACACATACTCGAAGCCGAACACCTGCTTCACCAGGGCTCGGTTCCAGATCAGCGGATCGAGCGGGCCGAGCACCCGCATCCGGTCGTCCTCTGCGGGCACCGCTTCCAAGGAGTCCGGGGCGATGAGCCACTCCCGCCGGCTCCCCGCGACGCGCACGCGCATCAGGGCGGAGTCCTCGATCAGCTCATCGACCGTGCCATCGGTTCGCGCTTCCCGGAGCATGGACCACCACGGCCCCGACGCGGTCGCGAGCATGCCCGCAGCGGCGACCCGCTCCCGGATCGCCCAGCGTGAAAAAGACTCGGTGGGCATGGCCCCAGCGACCTCGGGCAGGGCGCGCTCGGCGAGATCGTAGACCCGCTGGCCCCCGCGCCGACCCGCCACGATCACCCGGCACTGGGTCCACAACACCTCCAGGGCGAGGGTGCCCGCCTTGGCGGAGCTCTTCCAGCCACTCCAGTCCATCGGCCGCACCTTTCCGTGATCCGACAGCTCGGTGGAGGTGAGGGGGCCGCGCGTCCGGACCTCGGCCTCGACCGCGGCGAGCAGGCCGGTGTCGACGCGCTTCATGCGCTCGGTGTGGCGCCACCAGGGCGTGATGACCGCTTGATCCCGGTAGTAGGGGAAGGCCCGGGCCGGAAGCAGGCAGCGCTCCTTGGCGAAGTGCTCGAAGCCCCGAGCGGTGTGGATCTCGCCCCGCTTCAGCCCATCCAGGCGCGCGAACCCGACCAGGTCCGCGTTGGTGCCGATGCGATCGATGGGGTCGAGCTGCACATGGCCGAGGGCCTCGACCAGGGCGGTGGGCCCGGCGGGTCGACGGGGCTGGACCGGACCGACGGTGGCGAGGAGGATCTGCCGGGCCCGGTCTGCGCTGATCTGAACCACAGCGCTCATCGCACGGCGACAACGGTGTACGCGTCTCCACCCTGATCGACATTGGCCGGTGCGAAGGACTTGACCACCGTGTGGCCCCGCAAGGCTTGCCGCACCGCGCTCTTCAGCGCACCGGTGCCGTGGCCGTGGAGCACGAAGATCACATCCACCCCCTCGGCGATGGCCCGATCGATGCCGTGCTCCACCGCGTCGATGGCCTCGTCCACCCGCATGCCCCGCAGGTCGACGGTATTGGACTGGATGCGCATGGCATCGGCAAGCGGGCCGACGGGCCGGGGCTTGGCCGGAGGCAGTGGCGGGGCGGGGCGCTTGGCACGGGGCGGAGCGCCGATCCGCTCGAGGGAGCCGGGCTTGGCATTGAAGGCCATGGCGCGCCCTCGCACCCGGATGGTGCGCCCGATAGACTCGATGACCCCAGAGCCCAGGGTGGGATGACGCACATGGTCGCCCACCCGAAGCGCTTCGGGGGCCGCCAGAGTCGGTGGCTCTGGAGCTGGAGCCGCCGGCACCAGGCCCCGAAACGCACCGAGGCTCTGCTTTGCCGCCTTGACCGCCTTATGAGAGGGCTGAGCCTGGAGCTGCGCCACCACGGCACCGATGGCTCTCTCGGCCTTGGCGAGCCGATCGAGGTACGCCGCTGCCCCCGCTTTCTCGAGCTCGGTCGCGCGCTCGCGCAGACGCTCGGTGCGGCGCGTCACCTCGGCCTGAAGCGCTTCGACCTCGGCCCGGGCGGCTCGGATACGCTCCTCCTCTGCGGCGAGCACGGAGCGCTGGAGGTCGAGGGCCTCGAGGGTGGCCGAGACCCCGCGGTCGGAGTCGGCGAGCAGGCCCCGAGCCCGGTCGAGGATCGTCTCGCTCAGCCCGAGCCGGGCGGCGGTCGCCAGGGCATGGGACTCCCCCGTGGCATCGGCGAGCAAGGCGTAGGTGGGCTTGCCATCCCGCACCTCCATCGCGGCCACCGCGAAGCGGGAGTCGAGGCTGGGCAGGCCCTTGAGCGGCGGGTAGTGCGTGGTGGTGACGACCCGTGCACCGGCGTCGACCAAGGCCTCGAGCACTGCCTGAGCGAGGGCCGCGCCCTGGCTGGGATCGGTGCCCGAGGCGAGCTCGTCGAGCAGGATGAGCGTGGACTTTCCGGCGCTATCGAGCATCCCCCGCACGGCGACGAGCTGGGCCGAGAAGCTCGACAGATCGTCGGTGACGGTCTGGGCATCGCCCACATCGGCCAGCACCGCATCGAAGTAGTCGAGGCGGCTGCCCGGCTGAACCGGTAGCGGGATGGCGTGGCGCACCATCCACGCACACAGACCGACCGTCTTCAGGGCCACGGTCTTGCCCCCGGTGTTGGGCCCGGTGAGCACGAGAGCGGGGCGCTCGGCATCGAGCCCGAGATCGTGCCCGACCACATCGAGGCCGCGCAGCACCAGCACGGGGTGGCGGGCATCGAGCAGCTTCACGACCGCCTGGTCGCCGACAAAGACCGGGTGGGCGTCGAGCTTTCGGGCGAGCTCGGCCCGGGCCTGGCGCATATCGAGCTCCAGGATGCGATCCTGGGAGGCGAGGATCTCGTCCGCAGACGCGCCCACCCCCCGTGACAGCGCCATCAAGATCCGGCGCTCCTCGGCCGCGAGCTGGCCCTCGGTCACCCGCAAGCGGTTGTTGAGCTCGAGGATCTCGTGGGGCTCGACGAATAGCGTCTTGCCCGAGCCGCTGGTGCCATGGACCACACCCCGAGCCTTGGCGTGGGGCTTGAGGGGCAGCACATAGCGGTCGTTTCGCACGGTCCAGAAGTTGTCCTGCAGATCGTCGGAGAGCTCCTCTCCCTTGGCCATGCGGGTGAGGGTGCTGCGCAGGGTGGTGTGGATGCTCTGGATGGTGCGGCGCAAGTCGCCGAGCTCGGGGTAGGTGCGCTCCGAGAGCTGCCCATCGGGCTCGAAGGCCGCGACCAGATCGAACATCAGCCCCGGATCGAAGCCGATCCCCGCAGCGATCCCGCCCAGGTGGGGAATGGAGTCGATCCGCTCCTCCGCCAGCAGGGCCCGGGAGACGCGATCCATCGTGTCCAGGGTGCGACCGATGGCCACCAGGACCGAGCCCTCGAGGATCTCTCCCTTTCGGGCCCCCCGAACTGCATCCCCGATATCGTAGGCCCCCCCAAGCGACGGCGCATCCCCCGCCTCGGAGAGCTCGAGCCACTCCCGGACTCCGTCGAACATCTCAGCGACCGCCGCCGCCCCAGCCAGAGGACCGTAGCCAGCGAGCCGCTCGGCTCCGAAGGGGGTGGCGGCACAGCGCACCAGCGCCTCGCGTACGACGGCAGTATCGAGGCTTTGCTCGGTGTGGTGGAGGGAATCCATCGGCTCAAGGGAGCTGGAAAGCGTCGCCGAACACCGGGACCCAAAGCTCGCCAGATACCTTCACCGGTTTCTCGACGATGCGCACGGTCGTGCCCGCAGGGAGGATGCAGCCAGCAGAGGGACCGGCGGCCCGACGGGTGAGCGGCGCCGGGGTGTCGAAGGTCCACTCCGAGGCGCGCTTCACCTTGCCCGGGACCTTTGCATACCCGAGCACGACCCCCGCTTCGGCCCCACAGAAGACCTTGCTGACCGGGCTTGGTTCCACCCCGGAGACGCCGACCGGGCCGGGCTTGGAGACCGATCGGGTGGGCTCCTCAGAGGGGCCTTCTCCGATGGAGACCAGTGTCGGAGCCGAGGTGGAGGTGTCTACCGGCACGTGCTCTTTCTCGGGGAGGTAGGTCGCCGCGAGCGCACCCGCGAGCAACACCCCGACCCCCGCCGAGCCCAAGATCAGCGGAACCCGCCAGGACGGCTGGACCACGACCGGCTCGGGGACGGCACCGTCGAGGATGTCGATGAGCTCTTCGGTGCTATTCGGACGGTCATCGACCCGGGTCTTCATGCAGGCATGGATCGCCATCCGCATATTGTCCGGGATGTCCGGCCGAATCACCTCAGGGGCTACGAAATCCCCCGCCAACACGGCGTTGTAGGTCTCGACCGCGTTGGCTCCTGCGAAGGCCTTGCGCCGGCAGCACATATAGTAGAGGAGCACGCCGAGGGAGAAGATATCCGCGCGGGGATCGACGTTCTTGGCGTCTGCGATCTGCTCTGGAGCCATGTAGGAGGGCGTGCCCATCGGCACCCCGGTCCGGGTGTGGTCCTCCTCTTCCTCGACCACCTTGGCCAGCCCGAAGTCGATCACCTTGGGGATGCGCTTCTCTCCGGCCCGGGCGAGGAGCACATTGCTGGGCTTGAGGTCGCGGTGGATGAGCCCGACCCGGTGGGCCTCTCCAATGGCAGAGACCACCGCTCGGAACACCCGCTCGATCTCCTCGAAGGAGGGGTTGTCGAGGTGGACCCAGTCCCCCAAGGTGGGCCCGTCCACATACTCCATGACCAGGCCCGGGTGGCCTTCGACCTCCACCACATCGGTGACCATGATCGCGTTGGGGTGGTTGAGCCCGGCCTGGACCCGCCCCTCCTGGAGCAGACGGCGCTTGATATCCTTGGTTCGAAGAACCAGGACCTTGAGGGCATGCACGCTCCCGAGCTGTTGGTGGCGCACCCGATAGACCTCGGCCATGCCCCCGCTCGCGATCTCACCCTCGACGGTGTAGCGATCGACGATGTCACCCGCTTTCAACACGCCCTGGTCATCTCCCCGATGCGCTGACCGAAGCGTACCGCAGCACCGACCTCGACCCCCCACAGCACGGTGTCAGCGGGAGTGGTGAGGATGACGGTCGAGCCGAGGTGGAAGGTGCCTAGCCACCCTCCGCGCTCGACGGGTACGGGCGGTTCGAGGGATCCGGTCGCGGCGCTGCCCCCCGAGTTGGACATCAGATCGGTGACGGCGACGGTGATCCTGCCCACCCCGAAGGCGCCAACGAGCACCACCTCGATGGCGCCTCCGACCGTCTGGAGGGTGACCCGGAAGCGCTCGTTGCGGGAGAAGAGATTGTCGACCTTGCGCACCGCGGCTGGGAAGACCGGCCACAGCGTGCCCGGGAGGTAGGACCACGCGCTGGCCTGGCCTTCCCGGGGCACATGGACCCGGTGGTAGTCCTTGGGGGAGAGGTAGATCACAGCCACATCGTACTCGCCCCCCGCGGGCTCCCCGAGCAGCTCGGCCACGTCGAGGGTGCGCCCCGGAGCGAGCTCGATCTTGCCATCGACCGTGCGCCCAGCGGCCGCGACCTTGCCATCGACCGGGGAGACCACGGCGGCAGAGCTGGAGTCGATCTCCCGAGAGCCCGGCTTGAGGGTGCGGGTGAACAGGGCCTCGAGGGTGGGGTAGTCCGCCAGATCGCCCTCCGCCTCGGAGAGGTCCACCCCGTAGGCCTTCACGAAGGCGGCCGTGAGCAGTCGGCTCAGCCCGGTCCGGGCAAACATCCCCATTCCACGTGCGGCGGGCTTGCGTGGGAGCAGGGAGAGAGCGGAGACGATGAGCGCGTCCTTCACCCGGGGCGATTAACCTGCCTCCACGAAGGGAGGGGCCGTGGGCAGCAGTTGGGGACGAGCATTTCGCATCACGACCTTCGGAGAGAGCCATGGTGGCGGGCTCGGACTGGTGATCGACGGCTGTCCTCCCGGGCTGCTCCTCGATCTCGATCGAGTCCAGCACGAGCTCGATCGCCGACGCCCCGGCCAGAGCCGCCTGGTGAGTCAGCGCAAGGAGACCGACCAGGTCGAGGTCCTCTCGGGCCTGTTCGAGGGCCGCACCCTGGGCACCTCCATCGGGATGATCATCCGCAACCGCGACGCCGACCCCCGGGCCTATGAGCCCTTCAAAGATCGGTACCGCCCCTCCCATGCGGACTTCACCTACGAAGCCAAGTATGGCCTTCGCGCCTGGGCCGGTGGAGGGCGGGCCAGCGCACGGGAGACGGCGATGCGGGTCGCCGCCGGTGCGGTCGCGATGCAGGTGCTCGAGTCCCTGGGCCCGGTGGAGATCGTGGCCTGGGTCGACCAGCTCCAGGGGATTCAGGCGGAGGTGTCGGTCGACGCGCTCAGCCGGGAGGCGGTCGACCGTACCGAGGTCCGCTGCCCCGACGCCACAGCGGCCGCGTTGATGGTTCAGCGCATCCAACAGGTCCGCAAGGCCGGAGACACCGTCGGGGGCGTGGTTCGTGCGGTGGCCCGGGGCGTGCCCGCCGGGCTCGGGGAGCCGGTCTTCGACAAGCTCGACGCCCAGCTCGCCGCCGCGATGATCTCCCTACCCGCCGCAAAGGGCTTCGAGCTGGGCTCGGGCTTTGCGGGCACCGCCCTCACCGGGATCGAGCACAACGATCTCTTCGTGCCGGACCCCGAGCGCGGAATCGGCACCTCGAGCAATCGCAGCGGGGGGATCCAGGGCGGCATCAGCAACGGAATGCCCATCGAGCTCTCCGTCGCCTTCAAGCCCGTCGCCACCGTGTTCGCCGAGCAGAGCACCGTCGATCGCGCGGGGCAGCCCACCACGGTTCGCCCCAAGGGCCGCCACGATCCCTGCGTGCTGCCTCGGGCCGTGCCCATCGTCGAGGCGATGTTCGCCATCGTGTTGTGCGATCACTGGCTGCGCTGGCGGGGGCAGGTGGGCAGTCCTCCTCCGGTGCCGATCCTGTGAAAGACACGCGCTGGTCGATGGTTCTGCGGGCTGGAGCGGGCAGCCTCGGGGCCCTCGACGACCTGTGCGGGGACTACTGGTTCCCCATCTACGCCTACCTCCGGCGCCGGGGACTGTCGGCCGAAGACGCAGCCGAGCAGAGCCAGGAGTTCTTCGCCGGTCTGCTCAAGCGCGGGGATCTCGGGCGGGTGAAGCGCGACGGCCGGCGGTTTCGGGCCTGGTTGTTCACCGCGGTCTCCCACCAATATGCCAATCATCGCCGCTCGGAGTCCGCCCAGCGCCGCCAGCGGATCGAGGTCGACGATGCCGAGGCCCGCTTCGCAGCTCAGGTCGCCCCCGGCCTCGACCCCGAGCAGGTGTTCGCCAGGCAGTGGGCTCTGGCGGTGCTCAGCAGCGCCCGGGACCGGGTCAGGTCCAGCTACGAAGCCCGGGGCCAGGCCGAGGTATTCGCGGTGCTCGGGCCCGTGCTGGTCGGAGAGAACGCACCCTATGGCGAGCTCGCTGCCGTGCTCGGGATCACCGAGGGGGCGGTGAAGGTCGCGGTCCATCGGCTCCGCACCCGCTTCGGAAGAGCGCTCCGTGAAGAGGTCGCCGAGACCCTCGATGGGCCCGAAGAGATCGAGGCCGAGCTGAAAATTCTCCTCGAAGCACTCGGGGGCCGGTAACCTTCTGAGGGGAGTGGTTCGTTCATGGGTACAGGAGAAGAACCATGATCCGCTGCCCCACCTGCGACGCCCTCCACACCCCCGGCCAGCCCTGTCCCGGCTGCCTGGTCCACCTCGCCCTGCAGAACGAGAGGTCCCGATCCAGCCAGAACCTCAGCCTGGCGCTGATCTTGGGGGTCGTCCTGGGCATGGTCCTCACCCTCACCGGGATCGGCGCCCTGGCCGTCGGAGCCAGCGGGGCCCTGGCGAGTTCCTCCCCACCGCTACCGCTCCAGGCCGAGTGGGATGTGCTCAAGGCCGAGCGGATGTGGATCGAGGCCGAGATCAAGCGCCTGGATGCGATCGAGCTCGCCCTGAAGCGCTCCCCGGAAGATGCCCAGGCCAAGCTGGCCCAGGCCCAGGCCGAGCTGAAGTCCCGCCTGGCCGAGCTCGACGCCATCCAGGCCGCCCAGAGGAGCGTACTCCCCGATCCGAAGTCGCTCCGCAAGCTCGCAGCGGCCGAGCGCAGCCGAGCCGAGCAGAGCGCTGCAGAAGCCGCCGACCACGCCTCCGATGCGGCAAGCCGAGCCCGGGAGGCCCGCGAGGCCGCTGAGCGTGCAGCGGAGAGAGCCGTGGCCCAAGCCGCCGGCGTCCCCATCCCCTCCCAGGTCGAAGACTGTGGAGAGATCTCGGCCCTCGAGACCTCAGCCGTACTCGGAGAGCTCGACCGCGGCCAGCGCGACTGCCTGGAGCCCCTGGCCCTGAACAAGGACGACCGCGCCTCACGGCTGCTCATGGTGGACGCCTTCGCCGGCGGAGAGGTGAAGCGCTGGGAGAGGCTGACCGAGTACCACCTCACCCAGGTCGGAGAGGATGCCGACCTGGCCTACAAGCTGGCCCTGCACAGCTCCAAGAAGAAGACCCCGGTCAAGACGCTGCGCTGGGTCGAGATGGCCACCCGCCTCGGCGGCGTGTGGACCGGCGATACCCGCGAGAGGCGGCTGAATAGCCTGGCCAAGATCAAGCAGCTGGCCGAGGTCCAGCTCCAGCTCTCCGAGGCCCCCCAGTAGTCAGAGCCGAGCCGCCCAGGCCGCGAACTCAGCGTCCTCGGGCAGCAGCGCCACCGCCCGCTCCGCCGCCTGGCGTGCCGGCTCACGCTGGCCCTCTGCCGAGTACAGCAGGGCCAGGTTCCGCCACACCCGCCCTCGGGTCGGGTCGGCCGCGACCACTGCGCTGAGGGCCTCGATCGCCTCGGGGTTGCGGGATATCGCCGCAAATCCCAGGCCCAGGCTCTGCCGCAGCTCGAGATCCTCGGGGAAGCGCTTCAGCCCCTCCTGGAGCACCGCGAGGGCCTCGCTGGGCCTGCCCGCCGTGGACAAGCCCACAGCCCGGGTGGCGATCAGGGCCGGGTTGGATGGGTCGAGGCGGGTAGCGGCGGCGAGATCGGCGAGCCCGCCCGGGTCCGACTCGGCCAGGCGAAGCATTCCCCGCTCGGCGCGAGCATTCGGGTCATCGGCATTGTGGTCGAGGTAGGCGCGGAGATCCGGCGCCTCGGACCGGGGCATGCCCCCCTGGCACAGGGCGCGCTGGCTCGCTACCCGAACCGCTCGCACCGGGTCATCGCGGAGGGCCTGGAGCACCCGGAGATCCTCGGCGCCCACCGGGAGCAGCGCGTTGGCGGCGGCGACCCGGACCCCCGCGTCGGGATCTGAGAGCGCGGTGCGCAGGGCGGCGCGGGCGGCGGCATCGTCGGGGTAGAGGCCGAGGGAGGAGAGATGGGCAGCGCGGCGGCCCGGCTGGGGGGGACTCAGATCGAGCCCCTCCCAGCCCTGGCCAGTACGGGCGCGCTCGAAGGCGAGGTAGCGGCGGTCATCGGGCCAGGTGAAGCCGTGATCCCGCCGGTCGTGCCGGGCCATGAGCCGGTTGGTGGGCATATGACAGTCCACACAGCCCTCGCCGTGCTCGACCACCGGGTGGCACGGGGCGCAGAGCGCATCGCCGGAGCGAAGCAGCCCGCCAGAGTGGGGGTCGTGGCAGCTCGTACAGCGCGCTCCCCCCGTGTACATCGGGCTGGCCATGAGCTGGTTCCACTCGAAGGCCTCGTCGAGGGCCCGTCCCGAAGCGCTGAACACCGCGGGGTCATCGAGCCACACCGGCATGAAGTGGTCGAGATAGCGCTCGCCGGGCACAAAGGCCCCGGTGAGCTCGGATCGCCGGGAGTGACAGGAGGCACAGGTGTCGTCCATGCGGGGGTTCTTCGGGGCATCGGCCGCGCTGCGGTGGCCCCCAGCCTCTCCGTGGCAGGCCGCGCAGCCCACGCCGGGATCGGCGAAGGTGGTGCGGTAGCGCTCGCCGTCGTAGTTCTTGAGCAGCCCGGTGGTGTGGCAGGCGGCACAGCGGCTATTCCAGGTCATGCCGCCCCCCGTCCAGTGGCCCCACTCTCCGGGTTGCCGCCCATCGGCGAAGATGTCGAAGCGCGACCCATCCCGCGGGTCGTAGGCCAGCTGGTGGGCCTGGATTCGCCCATCCGAAGCGGGGATGAGTGCCTGAACCACGGGCTCGACGCCGATCAGCCGCACCGCTCCGAGCTCGCGCGCCCAGGCGTCGCCGGGTCCCAGCGGACGCTCGGCGAGCTGATGATGGGAGCCCAACCAGGCGGCGGTTTGCTCGGGATGGCAGCCCTCACAGCTCCCAGAACCGGCGGGCTCCGACGGGGTCTGCGGGGCCGGCGCGGTCCCACAGGACCACAGCAACAGGGCGAAGCACATGAAGCCAACCTTATCCGATGAGGTAGGCTGAGCCCCATGACCCGCGCTTCGCTCTGCCTCTTGCTCGCCGGCTGCTTCAATCCGCCCACCCCGGAAGGCTTCGGCGACCCTTCCCTGCTCGGTCCCCTCGAGGTCGACAACCTCGCCCCACCGGTTCCCGCCGAGGAGGGAGACCCCTTCCCCGAGTCGCTGTCCATGGTGTCGGGCGAAGATGTGGACAACGACCGCTACTACGCCCACGCCCGGGGCTGGCTCAAGGCCGACAGCGCCGATGTCTGGGCCTCCCTCCGCAACCTCGACGTCATGGCCGACCGCCGCGAAGTCGATGAATACGAGCTGGTCGCAGAGGGCTCCCTGCCGGAGTTCGACTTCAGCTATGTGATCGCGAACCGGGTCGAGGATCTGCTCACCGTCAACTACGAGCTCACCTGGGTCCACGAGCTCCAGCAGGGCGATCTCGGCATCCCCGAGCGCGTGGTGGTGCGCTGGGACAAGACCGATGGCACCGGCTTCATCGATCTGTTGGCCGGCTCGGTCGTGATCCGCCGCGTCGACGCGGGCCTGTGCGAGGTGGAGCTGATCGAACACCTCCGCGCCGCAGCCCGAGACGAGCAGACCATCGAGCAGGTGCTCGCGGATCTGTATGGGGATCTACGCGCCGATGTCCACGGAGAGCCGCTGCCGACGTATTAGACCCCTGTTGATCGCTGTTTTCCTCGGCGATGGCAGCCCGAGGGTGTCCGGAGTTTGAGCTCAGCTGCGGATGGGCAGAGTCAGGCAACAGCAGCTACGCCGCACAAGCCCAGGTTCGGCCCTCGGTCACCATCATCAGGACGAGGGGTTCGGGGTCGGCCTTCGCCAAGCTGCCGAGTCGTGCGTCCCAGGCGGCGTAGTCGTCAATGGGCTCCCTGGCCAGCACGAGGCTTCGCAGCAGCTTGTCCGCCGTCTCGGACATCGGCACCTTGTCGTTCTCCCACCGGGAGACGTGCTCTGGGGTGAAGCCGAGGCGGTCTGCGGTGTCCTGACCCGACCACCCGAGCCACTTCCGCAGGAATCGAGCCTCTGCACCCGACAGCCTCTCGGGCTTCTGGACGAGGAGCCCCGCCACAACGCGGAACAGCTCCTCCATGTTCGGCACCCCGTACTTCAAGTCACCACACCCCGAGCACCGCTTGCCCTCGATGCCGGTGACCTGGACGGTCGGGAGGGCACGCAGCGGCACAGTCACGGACTCGGAAGGCCCGTACTCTTCTCCACATCGACGACAGCGGCTCATTGCTTCCTCCAGGCGGTCACCACGACGAGGTGGTGGCCAGTGACGTGCTCAGGTTGGCACTCGCAGGGTTCAAACTCGATGACAACCCAAATCTTTGGTGTTCGGCGACGATATCTCCAGGCCCCGCCAAGCCCCTCGAGGTCGCACCCTCCGTCTTCACCGGCCCAGACCACATTGCGGCAGTCCAGTTCGTCGAGGTCGTCTTTCTCCATCTCATCGAGGGCGTGTGTCGTCCAATCGACCATGCCATCACGCAGGATCTGACGACTCAGTCGCCGAATGGAGTGGTGGTCGAGGGGTTCATCTAGCATCAACTACAAGGTAGCCGTTCTTGATGAAATATCAAGATGCTACTTTTCGGGGTCGGCCTCGACTTCGGCATCCAGGGCCGTGTGGATGTCGTCCTCGGTCGGCTCGGCCTCGGGCTCCGAGGTGACCTTCTCGGGCCTCACCAACCCCGCCGCCGGGTGCGTCGTGGCGTGGACGTTCACCAAGGCCCGGATGCTGACCTGCGTGTAGATTTGCGTGGTCTCCAGCGAGACGTGCCCAAGCATCGCCTGGATGTACCGGATGTCGGCCCCACCTGCTACTCGATATCGAACGGGCGCGCCGTTGGATCCTCGGGGACGAACCAGCACACGTCGGCCTCACTCGTCGCATACATCGCCAGCCTTCCGCAATCCGGACACTGCAGCGTGAAGCCTTGCTCCAGGGAGGCACTCGACACCGCCCAGAGGAGCTCTCCGATTTGGTCTTCCGTCGGTGGTGACGTGATCTTGGTGCAAAAATCTGTGATTGCATCCGAAACCTCTATCCGTATTCGGTGGTCGAGGATTCGTGGTGTAACTATCGCGATAAGTGGGTCGGATGACGTAGCGTCGCTCAACACCCCACCACAGCGGCATCGCAGTTTCATTCTTTCTCCCCAACCACGAGCACCTCGCGTAGATTCACCGTATTACCGCGGTCCCCCTCCTGGCCGTGTAGACCGTCCACAACCCACGCCTCTGGGCTCGACGAGTAGTCCAGCGGCGCCCCCTGCAGCGGAACCCCGTACGCACCCGTCACCTCCGTCGACACCAGGCTGCCGTTCGACCCGAACACCAACACCGCCTGCCCATCCACATCCACATAGGCGTAGTGAAGCGCCATCCGCCCCGCCGAGTCCGTCACCACCCGGATCTGCGGAAGAACCGTCTCCACCGTACCATTCGCATCCCAGCGCGAACCCTGGAAGCGGCGGATCTGCTCCGTGCCCCGCTGCTCCCGGACCACATTATCGTCCACATCGTAGAACAGATCCGTCTGCACCGCCGCGAGCCCGGCGTCCTTGCGGGTCATCCCGTACAGCCGGCCCGCGCCGTCGTACTCGAAGCTCCGGGTCGTGTTCCCGGCGGGGTCAGTCGTGTTCCAGGACTCCATCCGGCCCGTCACCGCGTCCCAGACGTGGTCATCGGTCACCGAACCGTCGCTGCGGGAGGCGATCTCGCCGAACTGGGCCGGAATATCGTAGTCCCACTTGCGCTGGGCTACGTGCTCTTGCCAGACGATGGCCATGCGTCCGGAGCAGTGAAACCCCGAACAGATCAGGGTGCCGACTTCGGCGCACGAGGTCGCCGACATGGCACGAACATCATCACCGAAGAAGTACACCTCCGAG
>Ga0316205_10002005_pt1 | contig 22746 bp, 23 predicted proteins | sample 3monthpyrite_MG_FD_204941 | JGI IMG/M metagenome (GOLD analysis project Ga0316205, IMG submission 204941) | Microbial mat bacterial communities from mineral coupon in-situ incubated in ocean water Damariscotta River, Maine, United States -... | ecosystem: Environmental > Aquatic > Marine >... | reverse complement strand
TGGGCAAATGAATAGTATAACGGAGGGGGTAAACTACATAACTTTCAATGGCATCACGGACAGTTTCTAGTGCCTGCCAACGATGATCCGCAACCATGACAACAATAGAGGCTATCACCAGTAAGATGGTGCGCAATGTAACCGAAGGACCCTGTAGAAATAATGGCTGCATAAAACGGCATTAAGCCCAATGTTTTTAATAATTTTTGTTACAACAACATGCTGATTTAAAAAACAACAATGCGAATCATGGCTCATCTTGTGTCGGTGTGGGCCTAGATCAAGGCGAAAAATGTGAGCTTACACAGGTAAGTAATCATTTTTCAACGAAGAGATAGGTTCACACCGGCGCAAGATGGGCCATGATTATTCGATGGCGAAGAAATCCCCGCCGTGTTCGTCTATTAGTTCAAGGACGCGACCACCACCGCGAGCAACACAGGTTAAAGGCTCTTCTGCCATAATAACGGGCAAGCCAGTCTCCTCCATTAGCAAACGATCCAGATCGCGTAGTAATGATCCGCCACCGGTCAAAACAATGCCTCGCTCAGCAACATCAGCACCTAACTCAGGCGGAGTTTGCTCTAATGCTGTTTTAACAGCACTAACAATACCATGCAGAGGTTCCTGCAGTGCTTCAAGAATTTCATTACTATTTAAGGTAAAACTCCGAGGAATACCTTCTGAGAGATTTCGACCTTTTACTTCAATTTCCAGCAAATCTTTGCCCGGATATGCAGACCCTATCTGGTGTTTAATACGCTCTGCAGTCGCTTCGCCAATTAATGTTCCATAATTGCGACGCACATAAGAGATAATACCCTCATCAAATGTATCACCACCAATGCGTACCGAAGCTGAATAAACAATCCCGTTTAAAGAGATAACAGCAACTTCAGAGGTACCCCCGCCAATATCGAGAACCATTGAGCCACGGGGCTCATCGACCGGCATACCGGCGCCAATAGCCGCAGCCATTGGCTCTTCAATTAAATAAACTTTACGCGCACCGGCACCTGCTGCAGATTCTTTAATTGCTCGGCGCTCAACCTGGGTAGCACCGCAGGGAACACAAATTAAAACCCTTGGGCTGGGCCTCAATAAAGCACTTTCGTGTACCTTACGAATAAAATGCTGTAACATTTTTTCTGTAATATGAAAATCAGCGATAACACCATCACGCATTGGGCGAATTGCGGTAATATTCTGCGGTGTACGGCCAAGCATGCGTTTAGCCTCATGACCATAAGCCTCTATTGCTTTAGCGCCATTACCGTTTCTATCCTGACGAATAGCAACAACCGAAGGTTCATCTAAAACAATACCCGTACCTCGCGCATAAATCAGCGTATTAGCTGTGCCAAGGTCAATTGATAAATCATTTGAAAACATGCCGCGAAAGCGTTTAAGAAACATTCGTGTATTAACTCATTATTTTTGTAATATTATTAAAGCCGAAAGCATAACTTTAGACCTTACTATGGAATTTAGCGGTACTCTATCAATGAGCACCGATTAGAGCAAGTATAGCAGTGGCTTAAACGCGCATAATATGCTAATTTTGCGCGGTTTTTAACGCATTTGATGTTTTCCAATTGCAAACTTGGAATTAACCTCAAATCGAATCGATATTGTTACCACTTATTAGCATAACCCACGTGGAGAATTATATGTCATTGGGACCCGATGATGTGAAAAGCATAGCGCATTTGGCGCGACTCGAAATAGATGAAAAAAATATCGAGGAATATGCAAGTAGCCTGTCCAGTATTCTTGGTCTAGTTGAAGAAATGAATGCTGTTGATACGACTGATGTTAAACCCATGGCCCACCCTATGGATGTATCACAACGTCTGCGAGCAGATGAAGTATTAGAAGAAAACCAGCGAGAAGCTTTTCAAAAGGTTGCGCCAAAAACTGAAGATGGCCTGTATTTAGTTCCTCAGGTTATTGAGTAATTGTGATTTACTATTCGCTGCAAACAGGCGCAAGGCTCGGTATTATTTAACTCAAATGAAACCTCTAACCCCTGCGCCCCTGTGCGGTTAATCATTTAGAAAAAACAAGACAGAGAAAAACTATGTACCACACAAAAACACTGAGTGAATTATCAACCATGCTTGAAGCAGGTGAGGTCACATCAGTGCAACTTACAGAGCACTTTTTACAACGAATCAAAGATTATGACTCCGAATTAAATAGTTTTATAACAGTCACCGCAGAACAAGCTTTAATTGCTGCAGCTGAAGCGGATGAGAAACGTAAAGCCGGTAATGCAGGACCGTTAACTGGTATTCCATTTGCACATAAAGATATCTTTTGCACAAAAGACATTAAAACCACCTGCGGTTCAAAAATGTTAGACAACTTTGAATCGCCATATGACGCGACTGTGGTAGAGAAACTACAACAAGCTGGCATTATTATGCTAGGCAAAACCAATATGGATGAGTTCGCTATGGGCTCTTCTAACGAAACCAGTTATTTTGGTGCCGTTAAAAATCCATGGAACACCAAAGCCGTTCCTGGCGGCTCATCTGGCGGCTCCGCTTCTTCTGTTGCAGCACGTTTAACACCTGCTTCCACAGGCACTGACACCGGCGGCTCAATTAGGCAGCCTGCTTCATTGTGTGGAATAACAGGCTTAAAACCAACCTATGGCCGTGTATCTCGTTATGGCATGATCGCATTTGCCTCAAGCCTTGATCAGGCTGGCCCAATGGCCCAAAGCGCTGAAGACTGCGCGCTTCTGCTAAATGCCATGTCAGGTTTTGATCCAAAAGACTCCACCTCCATGGAAAAAGAGGTCCCAGACTATACAGCCGACTTAAACAAACCACTTGATGGTTTAAAAATCGGTTTACCTAAAGAATATTTTGGTGAGGGTTTGAGCACAGGAACAAATGACGTTGTACAAAAAGCGATTGAAGAATATAAAACGTTGGGCGCTGAAATTATAGAAATCAGCCTGCCTAATACACATTTAGCCGTACCGGTTTATTATGTTGTTGCACCTGCTGAGTGCTCGTCCAACTTGTCCCGGTTCGATGGTGTTCGCTTTGGACATCGCTGCGAAGAGCCAAAAGACCTGGAAGACCTTTACAAACGTTCACGTGGAGAAGGTTTTGGTGAAGAGGTAAAACGCCGCATTATGGTTGGCACCTATGCTTTATCTGCCGGGTACTACGATGCATACTATATAAAAGCACAGCAGTTACGCCGCATGATTTCAGATGACTTCTCTAAAGCTTTTGAAAAAGTGGATGTCATAATGGGACCAGCGTCCCCTGAAACGGCATTTAATATTGGTGAAAAGTCTGATGACCCAATATCCATGTACCTTTCCGATATTTACACCATTGCGGTTAACCTGGCGGGCTTGCCAGGCATGAGTGTACCTGCTGGATTTAGTGACGACATGCCGGTTGGATTGCAAATTATTGCCAATCATTTTGATGAAGGCCGGTTACTTAATGTGGCTCATCAGTACCAGCAAAAAACCGACTGGCATAAACAAATACCAAAACAGTTTAAATAATTTACAGTTCAAATAATTTTTTGCTGCAGAGATGGAAGTTATCTTCAATATAATTCGTTCTCTGCTGCAGATCTTTTAAAAAAAGAGGCATTCTAATATGGAATGGGAAACCGTAATCGGTTTAGAAATACACACACAACTGCGTACTAAAAGTAAAATATTTTCATCAGCATCAACAGCATTTGGTGCTGAACCAAATACTCAGGCCTGCGCGGTTGATCTGGGTTTGCCGGGCGTTTTGCCTGTTGTAAACGCTGAAGCCATACGTATGGCGACTAAATTTGGTTTAGCAACAGGCTCAGCAATATGTAAACATTCAGTATTTGCACGTAAAAATTATTTTTACCCTGACTCACCTAAAGGCTACCAGATTTCTCAAATGGATTTACCCATTGTCGGTGAGGGATCTATTGATATCGAACTGGAAGATGGCACGAAAAAAACTATCGGTATTACACGTGCGCATTTAGAAGAAGACGCAGGAAAGTCATTACACGAAGATTATCAGGGTATGACGGGCATTGATTTGAATCGCGCAGGCACGCCTCTGCTGGAAATTGTTTCAGAGCCGGACATGCGCTCAGCCAAAGAAGCCGTGGCTTACATGAAAAAAATCCATTCACTGGTTCAGTATATTGAAATCAGTGATGGCAATATGGCTGAAGGTTCTTTCCGTTGTGACGCCAATGTTTCAGTTCGACCAAAAGGTCAGAAAGAATATGGCACCCGTGCTGAATTAAAAAACATTAATTCATTTCGTTTTGTTGAACGCGCAATTAATCTTGAAGTCGAACGTCAGATAGATGTAATTGAAGATGGCGGTAAAGTCGTTCAGGAAACACGCTTGTACGACGCAGACAAACACGAAACTCGCTCTATGAGATCGAAAGAAGAAGCTAATGATTACCGTTATTTTCCTGACCCCGATTTATTGCCCGTAGTTTTTGATGACGCTTATATCGAAGAGATTCGTAAAACATTGCCAGAATTACCCGATGAGAAAACAGCACGCTTTGTTAATGATTTAGGTCTCAGCGAATATGACGCTGGCATTCTTACCACATCAAGAGAGCTCGCTGATTTTTTTGAAACTGTCATTGGTGAATCAGTTGATGCCAAACTTACAGCAAACTGGATGATCGGAGACGTGTCTGCACGACTAAATAAAGAAGACTTGTCGATTGCCGAATGTCCGGTATCAGCAACACATCTGGCGGGCATGTTAAAACGCATTGAAGACAACACTATTTCAGGAAAAATCGCCAAAGATGTATTTAACGGCATGTGGAATGGTGAGGGTGACGCAGATACCGTTATAGATAAAAAAGGCCTGAAACAAATCACTGACGACTCTGCAATAGAAGCGATTATTGACGAAGTTATTGCCAATAGCCCGAATCAACTTGAGCAATATCGCTCAGGTAAAGACAAATTATTTGGTTACTTTGTTGGGCAGGTAATGAAAGCCTCTCAAGGTAAAGCTAACCCAGCCCAGGTTAATCAGATGCTTAAAGACAAGTTAAGCTGATTTTAAAACCTTTGATGCAGAAGCTTACAGGTTTAAATTTCTAATTTTAATACCTCTGTACTTTGGCTTTTGCGTCAAAAATTTTATTCAAACACTCAGGTAACTGACACCCATGCCAGACAATGACCTACTGCATAGATTTATTATAGAAAACACCCGCGTTCGTGGTGAAATGGTTCATCTTAGTGCAACCTGGAAAGCCGTGCTTGAACGCTATGACTATCCTGAAAACGTACGTAATATACTGGGTGAGGCTTTTGCAGCATGCGCTCTACTATCAGCGACTATAAAATTTGAAGGCTCTTTAATTTTGCAAATTCGCGGGGATGGCCCACTACACCTGTTAGTTGTGCAAGCAACATCAGAGGGCACCTTACGCGGACTTGCCCGCTGGGGTGAAGAAGTACCCGCACATGACCTGAAAAATATTTTTGGAAATGGTCAAATGGTTATCACCATTGAACCACCCACCGGCGAACCCTATCAGGGAATAATTGCTTTACAGGGCGAACACATACAAGATGCAATTGAAAATTACTTCAAGCAATCAGAGCAATTAAATACACGCCTCTTGTTATCTGCCAATGAGAAAGTGTGCACTGGTTTTTTGTTGCAGGAATTACCTGAAACAAAAGAGACTCACAACAGCAACCTGGGAGAAGACCATAATGAATGGGAGCACGCTGTAGCGCTTGGCAGTACATTAAAAAGAGAGGAACTATTAACACTATCAACACGAGATATTCTTCATCGATTATTTCATGAAAAAGACATTCGATTATTTGACCCCACCCCTCTAAGCTTTCGATGCGGCTGTTCAAATGAACGCATTAGTAAAATGATTGTTTCACTTGGGCTGGCAGAGGCTCGCAGCATTATTTTAGAACAGGGGAAAATTCATGTTGATTGTGAATTTTGTAATGCTCAGTACAATTACGATAGCATTGATGTGGAGAACTTATTTGCTTCCAGCATCAATTCAGGACCTTCACAATCTCAGCACTAGGTTCAGCTCATGAGCATAACTCAAAAGTTTGATAACAAAAATAAACAGCTGGTTTTTCTGGCATTGCTATTTTTGAAAAAAATTAATCTCTCAGACCCTTATGAAAGATAAAAACCTGACTGATTATTCTTTTTTACAAAAGGCCATTGATCTGGCCATATCGTCTGCAAAACAGCACGGCGGCCCTTTTGGCGCAGTCATTGTTAAAAACGGAAAAATCATTGGGAAAGGATTCAATCAGGTTACTGAAACCTGTGACCCCTCGGCTCATGCTGAAATTATGGCCATTCGTGAAGCCTGTAAGAACCTGAACAACCATCAGCTAACTGACTGCACAATTTACTCTAGTTGCCAGCCCTGCCCAATGTGTATGTCAGCTATCTACTGGGCTCGCATTCCAAAACTAATTTTTGCCGCCACCGCTAGTGATGCAGCAAAGGCTGGATTTGATGATCAGTTTATATATGATGAACTTGCCAAACCCATGTTTCAGAGAAGCATTTCGATAGAACACATCGAGCACGATGAGGCTAATAAAAGTTTTGATGCCTGGGCTTCCAACTTATCAAGAGAGGAATATTAAAGCTAAGCGCATGAGTTACCCAACCAAAGGATTTCTATGTCTCAGCGCAATTAGCAAAAACACTTAATCATTATAAATCGGTATTTTCAAATAACTTTGGCCGTTTGATTCTTTTTTCGGCAACTGACCTGCAGTTAGATTAACCTGCACACCCTGATAAATTAGTCTTGGTAAAGGTAACTTACTATCGCGATTTTCCATGAACTTTACATACTCGGCCTCACTTCTGTCCGCCGGTAAATCAACATTTGAGGCCTTACTTTCTCCTATCGTAGTGAAGGTTTGCAATTCACGGTTACCAGGATAATCATGACCCGGAAATACCTTTGTATCATCTGAAAATGAATATAGCTTTTTAGTCACAGATTGATATAGGTCTTTTGCGCTTCCTTTAGGAAAGTCACAACGTCCTGTTCCTATACTGGGCACAAACAGCGCATCACCGGTGATTAAGTTATCGTCAATTTTATAAGTTGTACATGCGGGGGTATGACCTGGCGTATGTAACACTTCAATTTTAATTGATCCTGCATCAAGCCGATCCCCGTCTTTTACCAGCACATCAAAATCACTACCTGTCACATCAAAATCATCGCCAAGATTGAAGACATCTTTAAATGTCTCCTGCACTACGGTTATTGCAGCATTGATAACCACTGGCACTTTATATTTTTCTTTTAAATGCTGCATACCACTAAGATGATCGGCATGAATATGGGTATCTAAAACATAATGCAGCTTCAACTGGTTAGCGCTTATAAAACCATCCAGTGTATTCAGGCTGTCTTTATACGTACGCCAGCCAATGGTATCCAGATCCAGGACCGGATCGAAAACGACAGCATCTTTGGTATTAACATCATAAACCAAATGCGTAAAAGTGAATGTTTGCTTATCAAAGAATGTTTTTACTTCAACCATGATAGTTTCCCGGTACTTATTCAATAAAGATAACCATATGAGTATAGACATGAATTAATGCTTGGTAATTAATCTATCCAATTTATTACTTCGTTTAGTAATTGCGTAGCATGTACTCGATCACTAAATAAGTGATCAGCCCCTTCAATCTCGACCAGACGATTTTCAGTCTCGGTATACTGTAAAATTTGCTCCGCTGCCTCAGGTCCTACTAGCTCATCTTCACCTGCTCTTACCGCCATAATAGGCAGAACACATGATTCCATCTGCTTTTCCATATTATAACTTTCAACATCGTCAATAAAGGCAGGTTTAACCTGATAGGCACGCCCTGCCACCATTATTTGGGCTTCATCCCCGTTTCGTAACTTCTTCATTGCTGGACCAAAATGATGCAGTACGTGTGCTGGATAGGCAGGAGAGGCCAGCGTAATTATTTTCTGCACATGAGATAGTGCTTTACTGATATTTTGTGACGCAGCCAGACTGGCTGTTCCCCCCATACTATGCCCAATCAGTATGCTGGCTGGCTCATAATAAGTATCCAGCCAATTAGCAGCACACTCTATATCCTTCACCATACTTCTAAAATGTGTTTCTGCGAACACACCCTCACTGTAGCCTAAACCTGTAAAATCAAAACTCAACACAGCCATTCCCGCATGCGCCAGCCCTCGACTTAACCTCGCTGTAGTAAGGATTTGCTTTGTGCAGGTGAAGCAATGACTAATAATGACAAATTGCCTGGGGGGCACCTCGAGTGGAAAATCGAGATTCCCCTCCAACAAGCTACCGTCAAACCCCTCAAACTGGACCTTTCTAGACTGTATTTTCAGTTTTTCTTTCATTTAGACGTCTTTATATTAATTGCAGATAATCATAACATTCATCTTAATATCAATGACTTATAAACTCTATGAGCAGATTTAATCACATTTCCTGAAAATAAGTAAAATTAATTCACAAATAACTCCCTTTAGGGGTTTTATAACGGCATAAATTTACTATATAATCGCGCCCTCTGACTGGGATAGAAATAATATATACCTATCTCAGTTAATTCTATATCTGTAACTGCCCGCTAAAAAAAAACAATACAGGGCTGTTAGAAATGCAGAATTTATTACTTTATATGGAGACTTATATGTCTAACTCAGCAAAAGACAACGATTGCGGTAAATACGCTTACGCAATTACTCAAACCGGCTTCAAAGGCGGCATGATCATAGATGACAATGGTGACACTATTCAGATCACTGACAATCACATTAAAAATGCGATGGACCAGGTACATGAAGCCTGGGATGCAAACCGTGATACTAAGCAGTCTATTCTGACTAAACAGTCAAACCTGCGATAGCAACACCTTCACCTCCCAGTGATATAAAAAAACCTCCTTTAGGGAGGTTTTTTTATGCCTTTTTTATATAGGGAGAGTAAGCTCTTCCAGGCATTATATAGAGTAACCTTAATCAGTTACTCAAAGCACGAGAGTCATAATGCACTTTCTACTCGATGCTTAGCCTGAATAAAGTCCTTATGAGACACATAAATCAAATCACTAATTCTGCGCACCATATGCTCTTCATACTTATCTAACACCTGGTCAGCATAAGCAACACGCCAAAGAGACTCTACTAACTGAATTTTTTGAGGCTGGGTATAGTGCTTAGCAATTAAACTTGTAAACTCATGATAGTCAGTTGACTGATGCTTTTCTTCTTCTGCCAAAGCATAAAGACTTTCCATTTCCGCCTCAGGTATAGCAAATTGAGTAACCAGTAACCTTTTTACTTCCGCTACTTCTGTCTTATCAACATTATCATCCTGTAAGATCATTTCTACCAATAAAGCTGCAGCGGCCAGATTTAGCTGATGCTCATCTGGAACGGCAGCTACATTATTAGGCATGAAGTTTTTTTCAAAAAATAACTGTATTTTCTTAATCATAAATAATCACCGCAGCATACTAAGCAAAGACTTTTGCCTGTGCTTTTTTCCAGGCCTCGTCCCCAAATTCGAATTTAATAACCAGAGGTAATGCACATGAACCTACTGACAGCAAACGATCATGAAAGTTCTTTAAATTAAAATCTGCTTTCTCTGACTCATCTTCGCGCAATGCTTTTATCAAAGCCCAGCCAACGGCATAACTCATGGGGGTGGTTGGTGAACTTGAATACCAGCTTAAATCGGCCTTTGCCTGATCAATTGAAAATCCAAGTATGTCACACATTCGTTGCGCGGCGGCATCAATACTTAAACCCTGTGTGTGCAACTCCACATCCAGCATCACTCGGAGTGCCCTCCATAATCGGTCTCGTAACATCATAAAGTGATGCTCGGGTTTATCTAAAAAGCCTTTTTCCTGCATCATATCCTCACAATATAACGCCCAGCCTTCATATAATGTAGCGGATGAATTTAACAGCCTGGGCAAACTGTTATTTGGATTGCGGTTTGCCGTAACAAACTGTAAATGATGCCCCGGAAACGCCTCATGCACACATGTAAGATCAATCGATGTCCAGTTATGTTCAAGTAAATGCCCTTCAGAACGAACAGGTGTTACATAATAATAACCTTTTTGCTCGGTATCTTTATAAGAAGGGTCATCATAGGCCGCAAAAGGAATTTCATGACGTAAAAAAACGGGTGTTTCAATTACTTTTAATGTCTGTGTTTCCGGTACAGTAACCAAAGCCTGCTCAACCACAAAGTTATACGCCGCTTTCATTCGACCACGATAAGCATTTAGTAAATGCTCATTTTTGGCTTCTGGATGCTGGTGTCGAATGTTAGCCAATTGTTCTTCAATATCATCAGAACCGGGTAACTCTTTGCAAAGAGCCTGCAGTTCCTGCCGGGTCTCATTAAACAACTTCTCTCCAAACTTAAAGAGCCGCTGCACATCTACACCCAGACAATGCCAGTTACTTAATAAAGTATTGAAATGAGATTCACCACAGGAAAATTCGCCCGACGCATGAGGTTGTATATCTTTGCGTAAAAACTTCTCAAAGTCCTCCATGGCATGTGCCGCGTCGTCAAATACAGGTTGCAAACGAGATGGATTCTTAAACTTATGAATAATCTCAGGATTACGTGACAAGTCACGAATATATAAGGCGCCGGCACCTGACCCTGAAATAGCATCACTAACCCAGTTCGCCGGAATTTGTCCAGGTTGTTGCAATAGATATTTTTTAGCAGACCTCAAGTATTCAGGTATGCTTTGCAAACGATGCTTCAAAGCCGCATGCATATTTTCTACTGGGCGACTAATTAATTGATGTATTGCCTCAAGCGGCAGATACTTTTGCGGCATTAAGAATCGCCAGTCACGCTCAATCAGTTCATGCAGTTCAATACTGGCCGCATTATACAAAATGCTAAAATCCAGCTTTTGATTTGCATTTAATTCTGAATACGTTAATTCGTCTAACGAAAAAACAAGCTTTTGGTTTAAAGATATTAGCGCCCCAATATCTTCATCACCAAATGGTGTAAGCTGATCTTCATACCCACTTACGCCGACATGAACAGCCATCTCAGGATGATAACGAAACCAGGCACTATAGTATTGTTCCTGCAGGCTATTGAACATTTCCTGCGTAATATTCTTTGGCATTTAAATTATTCTAACTATACGATTATTATTCTTCGATTATTTCAAAGTCGTGTGTAACATCAGCGGTAGCTGCAAGCATAATTGATACCGAGCAATATTTTTCCGCCGTCAAGTTTACTGCTTTCTCCACCTGCTTCTCACTCAAACCACGCCCTTTAACGATATAATGGGCATGAATTTTTGTGAAAACCTTAGGAATTTCTCCTGATCTCTCCGCGCTCAATTCAACAATACAATCTTCTATTGGTTGCCTGGCTTTCTTTAAAATCATAACCACATCAAATGCAGTACAGCCGCCCATACCAATTAGCACCATTTCCATTGGTCTGGCGGCTAAATTTCTGCCTCCTGAGTCTGGCGCGCCATCCATTACAACAGAATGGCCACTGCCGGATTCACCAACAAATGACATATTATCTAACCATTTCACCCTGGCTTTCATACAAGTTACCTAAATAAAAACATCTATATACTTAACAAAATTGCTCAATCACCCGAAATAATCGGCTCAAAGAACGGAAATTTAGTATGGGCTATGCTTAAAATCGTCTATAATTCAAAAGCTCCCATCAAAAATGATACGGAAACTATGAGCCTGTTACCTAAAGTAGACAAAACAAACCCTTCGCTGGATTTATTACTAAATCATTGCCACCGTAAAACTTACCCGGCAAAAAAGAACATTATTCACGAAGGAGATAAACCCCATAGCCTCTACTATATCATTAAGGGCTCGGTTAGCGTACTCGCTGAAAACGATGATGGTGCAGAAATTATCCTCGCCTACCTGAATGGCGGTGATTTTTTTGGCGAAGCAGGCCTTTTTAAAGATGATTTAGACCGTAGCGCTAAAATCATTGCTAAGACAGCCTGTGAAATTGCTGAAATTTCATACACTCAGTTTAGAAAACTGGTTAAGGAAGACCCTGAAATTTTGTTTTTACTATCTGGGCAAATCTTTGACCGATTAATTCGTACCAGCCAAAAAGTTCGAGACCTGATTTTTCTTGATGTTTCAGGGCGTATTGCAAGAACATTACTAGAACTAAGTGAACAACCAGATGCAATGACACACCCGGATGGTATGCAAATAAAAATAACCCGTCAGGATATAGCTAAAATTGTTGGTTGCTCACGTGAAATGGCAGGCCGAGTATTAAAAGAGCTCGAAGAAGACAAGCTCATCTCCGCTCACGGAAAAACGATTGTTGTGCATGATGAAGAGCATATAGCCAAACATAAAGCTCATAAAGAAGCGGTAAAAGAGCTTTAATCTGGCACCAGCTTAATCAAAAAGTTCTGCTAGCTTCTCGCCCGGTTCATGTGCCCTCATAAATGCCTCTCCGACCAGAAAACTATTCACTCCGTTTTCACGCATTAGCTTAACGTCTTCGGGTACATGGATACCGCTCTCCGTTACCAGAATACGGTCGTTTGGTAACATATCAAGCATATCCAGTGTTGTTTGCAAACTTACATCGAAAGTACGTAAGTTACGATTGTTCACACCAATTAATTTAGCACCACTTTGAATAGCACGTTCCATTTCGTCTCTATCATGCACTTCCATTAATACATCCATATGTAAATGATGCGCCAATGCCAAAAGTTCATTTAGCGCTGCATCACCGAGAGCAGAAACAATCAGCAAAATACAATCTGCATTCATCGCTCGTGCTTCATAAACCTGGTAGGGGTCAATTATAAAATCTTTTCGAATGACGGGAAGCTTTGTTGCCTCACGAGCCTGCAATAAATACTCAGGCGCTCCCTGAAAAAAATCACGATCTGTTAAGATAGACAGACAGGCTGCTCCACCTTTCTCGTAACTTTTCGCAATATCAGATGGTATAAAATTCTCACGCATAACACCTTTGCTAGGCGAAGCCTTTTTTATTTCAGCAATAACCGCAGCATTTCCTGATGTTATTTTGTTTTCAATTGCCTGAATAAAACCACGCACAGGCAAAGCGCTTTCAGCACGTTTACTTATATCAACCAAGGACTCTTTCGCTACAGCTTCAGTTATTTCTTCAACTTTACGCTGTAGTATTTTTTGTAAAATATCTGGTGTTTTACTCATTAAATAACTACTTTATTTTAAAAATTATTACTATACGCTACTAAAGCTTCAAACTTTTCTTTGGCCTTGCCATTAGCTATAACCGCTTTTGCTTTTTCAATACCTGCTGCTAATGAGTCAGTTATACCTGAAACATAAATAGCGGCCCCCGCATTCAGGCAAACAATGTCTTTTGCAGCACTATCCTGATTATCCAAAACAGATTTAATGATTTTTAAACTATCGTCAGAGTCTTTAGCCTTGATAGCTAACAGTTCAGATCGTTTCATAGAAAAATCTTCAGGCTGGATACTGTATGTTGTGATTTCACCGTTCTTTAATTCCGCAACGGATGTAGCACTCGCAATACTAATTTCATCCATACCATCGTCTGCATGAACAACCATTACATGTCTGCTACCTAATTTTTTTAATACCTGCGCCAGTGGTTCTATCCAGTCTTTACTAAAAACGCCAATAACCTGATTAGGAGCAGACGCAGGGTTAGTTAACGGGCCCAGCACATTAAAAATAGTTCTCACCGCCATTTCTTTTCTCGGCCCAATAGCATGTTTCATTGCGCCATGATGTTTAATAGCAAACAAAAATCCTGCGCCAACATTTTTGATACAGTCTGATACTTGCTCAGGCGTGATATCTAAATTTACACCTGCAGTTTCCAGCACATCTGCACTACCAGACTTACTGGAAACAGAACGATTACCATGCTTTGCTACATGTGCGCCTGCAGCTGCTGTAACGAAGACAGACGCGGTAGAAATATTGAAGCTACCCGATGAATCGCCACCCGTTCCACATGTGTCAACCAGGTTTTCTTCAGGCGCTGTCACTTTGGTAGACAGCTCTCGCATAACAGAAGCAGCTGCTGTTACTTCATCTATGGTCTCGCCCTTCATACGCAAACCGATTAAGAAGCCACCAATTTGAGAATCTGTAGCCTGCCCGGTCATGATTAGATTCATCACCTGGGTCATTTCATCACGGGTTAAATCTTGTTTTTCAGTAACTGCTTTTATTGCAGATTGCATATCCATAATTATTGCCCTTAACAAAATAGCCGCAGAGACACGAATGTCACAGTGGTTATATTTAAGTTTTTAAGAAATTTTTCAACAAGTCATGTCCATGTCTGGTTAGTATGGACTCAGGATGAAACTGCACGCCCTCTATAGCAAATTCTTTATGACGCACCCCCATGATCTCATCAATACTACCATCTTCATTTTCTGTCCAGGCTGTCATCTCTAAACAGTCTGGTAAACTTTCTTTTTCAATAACCAATGAATGATAACGTGTTGCTTCATAAGGATTTGTTAGACCCGAAAAAACACCTTTATTATTATGATGTATCATCGAGGTTTTACCATGCATAATTTCTTTTGCATGAATAATTTTTCCACCAAACACCTGACCGATACTTTGGTGACCTAAACATACACCTAAGATAGGTAGCTTGCCTGCAAATTTCTTTATCGCTTCCATAGACACACCTGCTTCATTAGGCGTGCATGGACCAGGTGAAATCATGATGCGCTCTGGCTTTAAATTTTCTATCTCTTGCAGAGTAATCTGGTCGTTTCTATGCACTTGCACATCTGCACCCAGCTCACCAAGGTACTGCACCAGGTTATAAGTAAACGAATCGTAATTATCAATCATCAACATCATATCGATTACCTATCCGCCCCATCAAGTCCTGCCTCAGCCATCGCTACAGCTCGAAAAACCGCACGCCCTTTATTCATGGTTTCTGCCCATTCATTTTCTGGTATAGAGTCGTAAACGATACCCGCACCGGCCTGAATGCTTAACGTTTTATCTTTTATAACGGCTGTTCGAATCGCTATCGCTGTATCCATATTGCCATTCCAGGAAAGGTAACCTACAGCTCCTGAATATATACCCCGCTTTACAGGTTCAAGCTCATCTATTATTTCCATGGCTCTGATTTTTGGTGCACCACTTACTGTACCTGCCGGGAAAGTCGCGCGAAGCACGTCCATCGTAGATAATTTATCTTTTAGCTTACCTGTCACATTAGAAACAATGTGCATGACATGAGAGTATCTCTCAACTATCATTTTATCTGTTAATTCAACCGAACCGATTTCACTTACACGGCCGGCATCATTTCGACCAAGATCTATTAACATTAAATGCTCTGCCAACTCTTTTGGGTCAGCAAGTAACTCTTTTTCTAACGCCAGGTCTTCTAGTTCGTTTGAACCTCTTGGGCGCGTTCCTGCTATTGGCCTAACAGTGACCTCTTCATCTTCCAGTCTCACCAGTATTTCAGGTGAGGACCCCACCACATGATGGTCATCCAGGTTCAAAAAGTACATATAAGGTGATGGGTTTAAACTACGCAGAGATCGGTATAAGTCTAATGGTTCAGCACTGTAAGGAATGCTCATGCGCTGTGATAAGACAACCTGCATTACATCACCATCAACAATATACTGTTTAGCTTTTGACACTGCCTGCTTATATCCTTCCTCAGTAAAACCGGAAACAAAATCCTCTTCTTTTACCTGTACACTTTTCGTTGAAGGGCGATAAGTAGGAACAGTCTGATGAAGTTTTTTCTCTAACTCATGCAAGCGACTTTGACCGTCTTTATACGCATTCTTCTGTACAGGATCGACCAGCACTATAAAGTATAATTTGCCACTTAAATTATCAAACACAACCACTTCTTCAGATAACATAAGTAATATATCTGGCGTATTAATCGCATCTGGCTTTTCTACCCCTGCCAGTTTAGGCTCAATGTAGCGAATGGTTTCATAACCAAAATAACCAACTAAACCACCTGTGAATTTCGGAAGTCCGTCGATTTCAGCAACATTGAAGGTTTTCTGATAATTTTCAATCCACTCTAAAGGGTCCTCTACTTCGAACGCTTCTGAAGTTTCATTATCACTTTCAATTATGATTTTTTTACCGAATATTTTAATCCGTTTAACGCATGGCAGGCCAATAATCGAATAGCGACCCCATTTTTCTCCGCCATGAACAGATTCAAATAAGTAAGAGTAAGGTGCGTTAGCTAATTTAAGATAGGCACTTAATGGCGTATCTAGATCCGCCAACACCTCGTGCACCAGAGGAACGTGGGTGTAGTTTTTGTTTTTAATTTTTTCGAAAGCTTCAGGCGTCATGACAATTTTCCAGACAATTTTATTTACATATGGGGTTTCAACGAATGACAATCACCATCGCCAAGAGGCATATAAACGTTTATTTTTTTGTCTGAAAATTTTCATGAATTTTGCTTTCTATTCTCATACTTTATAAAGAAGCTCACATTACAAATAACCTGTTGTGAACTCTGCGTTTGGAGCGCTTTTAATCTACCAGTTAATAAGGTTCTTAATTTCAGCCATAGAATCAACAACCGCATCCGGACTATAATCACGAATATCTTCACCATGATTGTAACCATATGACATACAAATAATATTAAAGCCCGCTGCTCGCGCTGCTTTAACATCTGACATTGAGTCACCTAACATCAGAGATTCTTCTGGCTTAACACCTAACTGCTCAGCCGAATGTAATAATGGCAATGGGTCAGGTTTTTTCTTTGTTAATGTATCACCGCACACAATGATTTCAAAATCATCTTTCACACCTAATTTTTCTAAAATCGGTAAAGTAAACTGTGCGTTTTTATTAGTAACACAACCAATCTTTACACCCGTAGACTTTAAAAAATTCAGCGCCTCACGCACACCATCATACAAACAGCTACGTTCACACACATTTTTATCATATAAATCCAGGAAAATGGGGTAGGCTTTTTCAAACAATTCGTCTTCGGGCTCACCATCTAGCTGGCCGATCAAGGCGCGCCGGGTTAATCGCTCTACACCATTACCAACCCAGTTTCTCACTTTGGTTTCACCGTGTTCAGGCATACCAAGCTGCTTCATCATTTCATCAACACAGTACGCGAGATCGGGAACACTATCAACCAGGGTACCATCAACATCGATCAATACCATTTTAGGTTTATTTATCATTCTCTAATCTTCCGGGGGTATTCTTGATAGCTATTTAAAGGTACAGCAAATATTTGCTGTACCTTTAAATATTTTTTACTTACGCTTTTGCTAATTCGTCGCGCATTTTGCCCACAACCGTATCATATACGTTTGCATCACTATCACTTTTAGCACCAAAAATAGCTGAACCGGCCACAAACATATCTGCACCTGCTTCAGCAATTTCACGTATGTTATCGACCTTTACACCACCATCGATTTCAAGACGGATATCGTAACCCGATTCATCAATTAATTTGCGTGCTTCACGTAATTTATTTAATGTTTCAGGTATAAATGATTGACCACCAAAACCCGGATTAACAGACATTAATAAAATAACATCAACTTTATCCATTACATGCTTTAAGCAATCTAAAGGTGTAGCAGGGTTAAAGACTAAACCTGACTTACAACCCAACTCACGAATCATCTGTAAAGTACGGTCAATATGCTCAGATGCTTCTGGGTGGAACGTAATATAACTAGCGCCTGCTTCAGCGAAGTCAGGGATAATACGATCAACAGGTTTTACCATTAGATGAACATCAATCTCAGCTGTTACACCGTGCTTACGTAACGCATCGCATACCAGGGGACCAATAGTCAGGTTTGGCACATAATGGTTATCCATCACGTCAAAGTGCACGATATCCGCGCCAGACTTTAGTACATTGTCGACTTCTTCGCCTAAGCGTGCGAAGTCAGCAGATAGAATAGAAGGTGCAATTTTATAATCAGCCATGTTTCATTTCCTCACCATTAACGTAGATTGGTGCCAAGTTTAATAAGCCGCACACTTTACCCGATACTGACATGATTTTCAGCTGATTCAGCTAGTTTGAGGCAACTAATATTCAAATTTTTGCAAAACAAGCCTAAATAAGCCTAAATTGCATGGTCTTATAGGGAAAATTAAGCTTTTTTTACCACTAAATCCTCTTTTATACCTCCACTTCAACACTCTCAAACCTTTGAATTCCATCATATAATTCACATTATAAGTTCTATAATGTCCAATATCAGAAAATCTTGATTTACATTAAGTCTCTGCTCTGCGAAAATTCTGCTGCTAATTTAATAATCGTGTATTTACACGACTTGGAGATAACAATGAAAAAGCAAGTTTTAACTATACTGGCTGCTTCTGTTCTAGCGGTTTCAGCTTCTTCAGCTATGGCAGCTGGCGATGCGGCTAAAGGCAAAGCAAAAGCAGCAAGCTGTGCAGCTTGTCATGGTGCTGACGGCATGAGCAAGGTACCTACTTACCCTAACCTTAAAGGTCAGAAAGCGGCTTATATTGTTAAGCAACTTAAAGCATTCAAATCAGGTGCTCGTAAAGACCCTACTATGAATGCAATGTCTAAGCCTCTGTCTGATGCAGATATGGCTAACCTTGCTGCACACTACGAAGGTCTGAAATAAGACTTGTTAATGTGTAACCTGAAAAAACCTGCTAGTTGTAAAGCTAGCGGGTTTTTTTTAGCTCTTTTATTTTCTACCAGTCAAAATGGCTTTGCAGAACAACCCTCCCCTTTTTTAACCAGAAATGAAAGCCCATTTTCATTAATTTACGGACTACCTCTAGCAAGCTCCGCCCTACTTATTAACGAAAACAATTCTCGCTGGGTTAGCTCTTTTAATATCAGCAACACAATTAACGCACAGTCAAATAGTACAGATGACCTTTTTATTGATATTGAAACCTGGCACGTAAACTTTTTATATGATTATGGATTTAAAGAAAACTGGATGCTTCGATTACAACTGCCCTATATCATACACAGCGGTGGTTTTTTAGATGCACCTATCGACTCATACCATCAGGCACTCGGCTTACCTGAAGACATAAGGCCTTACTTTCCACGCAACCAGATCAACATTGACCTTAGCCATAACAATGAAACACTGACCGACTTCGATTCAAAACAACAATCTTTAGGTGACATTTCTATACAAATTGCCTGGCAAGCTAAAAAATCTGAGCAACACGCTCTTAGTTACTGGCTTAGCCTTAAACTGCCTACAGGTGATGAGGATAAATTAACCGGTAGCGGCACAACAGACATAGCCGCCTGGGCATCAATGAATTGGGGGCTTACAGATACTCGCTGGTTATATGGGCAGGCAGGTATGTTATACATGAGTGATAGCGACACTTTCAGAGCACTGCAGAATAACTGGGCAGCATTTGGTAATGCAGGCATCAAGTTTCAACCCTGGGAGAATATTGAACTAAAAGCTCAATTTGATATTCACAGTGCACTGTATGATTCAGAACTGGATTTTTTAAGTCATGTATTACAATTAACTTTTGGTGGCAGTTATAACATCAACAAAAAACACAAATTAGATTTCTCTGTAGCAGAAGACATACAAAGCTCATCATCACCCGATGTAAATTTCAATATAAGCTGGTGGGTTTATTATAAATAACCTAAACATCACTTATAACCAGTCAGATAATGATATTCCAAAACCAATTCGATTAACCGATTGATTATAATCAATCAAACTCTCGCCATAACCTGAAAAAACCTGGATATAACCGCGTAAATCTTTTCTCTTACCAAGAGGAAAACTCCAACTTAACTCTGTTGCACCTCTTTCAAAACCAGACTCTATATTATTACGCGACATAAAATTAAAAGTCTGCCTATCCTTTTTATAAATAACACGAAACTCACCATGCCCCATATAATCCGTTATATCTGGATTATCATCAAACTCAGAACTCTCATTAAAACGATTCCAGAGCTTTATTCCGAACACAAAAGATTCTTTTTCAAAGGCGAATTTCGCGTAAATTCTGTTCCAGCTTCTTGATAAAGCATTACTGCGACCATTAGATTGATGAGATATACCCAGACTATTTATACGATTATCAAATCCCATAAAACTAGTGCTTTTAGTTGTCTGTAACCAGATCTCCGGCTCATGGTTGGTTTCTCTGAACGGACTAGATAATTTATTATTATAAACCTGCCAGAAAGATCTGTTCGTATACCCCGTGTATAAACTTATATCTTTATTAAAAAGATCAACGACTAAAGGCGTTTTAATGCTAATCTGAAATTGTGCCTCAATATCATCAAACACAACATTTTGATCTTCAGGCTGTTGCTGATAAAGACTTGAGTCATATCCAGAACGATTATATACAAGCGGCATAATATAATTAGGTTTATGAGCCATCAAAGTAAATGGCTTAAACTCATTACTTTTATCAATTTTCAATCTTTCTTCAATCACTGAGTGTTTTTTAACTACTGCATCCGTACCATGATTGCTAGTTGCACACTCGTTAACAATATCACTTGCCGTTTTTTTTGTATCTGCCGCTTGTGATTCAGTTAATACACAGAGCTGATAGTCCGTTAGCTCAATAGACCACGCGGCAGTAACGCTAAAACAAAAAGCCAGTAACAGCAGCTTATCGAAATAATGTAAAAAACTGATTAATAAACGCATATTTTATTAACACTTAGCCCGGGCATCACAAAAAAATCCGTAGCCCTCATTATTAAAATGAATAAACCAAAGTAACTGTTGTTTTTTTATCTGTTTTTTCAACACCTACAGGCACGTCAGAGTTATGCTTAACTTCATAGCCAATTTTAGCCCCAAGATTACCTACAACAACCAGCTTTAAAAATGTCTCTGACTTGCTATAAGTATTACTCTCACCTGATTCAACAAATACATTCTGATTAAAAGCAGATGTTTTACTGATTGCAAATGCATATTTTAATTCACCATCAAATACCGATTCCTGAGTATCTGCACCCAAGTCATCTTCAAGGTCCTTGTAACCAATACCGGCCGATGCCTGAAGACTATGTTTTTCATTTTCAATAAACATATGACCAACACCAAATGAAACAACTGACTGGTGATCAAATCCGCTGAATTTATCTTCTTCGTGCCTTACACGTCCAAAGGCAAATGTCTTTTTTGCAAATTTATATTCAGACTTTTCTGTAATCACATAACTATCTGCACTATCTACACCATTATCAGATGACTGAAGCACATCAACTATTGCATTATGCGCCCATTTTTCATACTTTTTTCCTATGCCCAATTTAGCATTTAATGACTGAGAATCCGTATTACCTGACGTAGATGTAAAACCAAACTCACCCTCACCCGTCCATTTACCTGCAAAAACAGATTGAGACATTGCCGAACCTACAAGCAAAAACACAAATATTGATATATTCTTTAACATTTCAAACCTCATAAAATTTATTATTTATCAATCTTATTATTAGTATGTATATCCATTTACGGATAATGAATACTGATTTTCAGCTGATCAAACATATTATTTTCTCATTTGATACTGATTATGAGCATCATATAAATATTCAAACACTCTTTTAAAAATGATCTATTTCTAAATAGAATAATCAGGCATCAGAAACAAACAACCTGAAACAGAGTCCACTGGCACACTCTTATGACAAATGCACATATTAATCAGAACAGCTGCATTTGACCACTATCAGAAAAGTTTTCACTGCTAATTAAATTAGAAAAAGATAACCCCAGCAAACGAACAGATCTTTTATTAACTTCTGTTTTTGCCAAAAGAACTGGAATCAGTTCTTTTGCTTTATTATACTCAGATATTACATAGTCACTCGTGTAACTTCTTGTCACCTGAGTAAAATCGGCATATTTTACCTTAATAGTAATCGTATACGCTAGTAATTTTCTATCGGACAAACTAACTAAGACTTCTATTAATAAATCTTCCAAATGTTTTAACATTTCATCTACATCAGATATATCAGTTTGAAATGTAGTTTCTGAACCCAGAGACTTACGTACATATGCTGCAGAAACGGGTCTATGATCAATTCCGCGTGAAATATTGTAATAATATTCTGCAGAATTACCAAAAAGCGTCTGTAGCTCAACTAATGTTTTATTCTTTAAATCGCCTCCAGTCTTTATTCCTGATGCCTGCATTTTTGATTCAGTCACTTTACCGACCCCATAAAAACGACCGATAGGCAAAGTTTTTAAATAATTTTCTGCCTCACCCGGTTTTATCACAAACTGACCATCAGGTTTATTTTGATCCGAAGCTAGTTTTGCCAGAAACTTATTATATGCAACTCCTGCAGAAGCCGTTAACTGTATTGCTTTATATATTTCTAATCTTATTTCTCTGGCAATTAATGTAGCGGACCCATTACAAATATTACATTCACTTACATCAAGATATGCTTCATCTAATGATAATGGCTCAATAATATCGGTATATTGTTTAAACACCTTATGAATCTCTTGCGAAGCCTGCTTGTAAGCAGAGAACCGAGGTGCAACAAATTTAGCATGCGGGCATAATTGATAAGCACGTGATGTTGGCATTGCGGAATGAATTCCAAATTTTCTGGCC
>Ga0316205_10002004_pt1 | contig 22746 bp, 16 predicted proteins | sample 3monthpyrite_MG_FD_204941 | JGI IMG/M metagenome (GOLD analysis project Ga0316205, IMG submission 204941) | Microbial mat bacterial communities from mineral coupon in-situ incubated in ocean water Damariscotta River, Maine, United States -... | ecosystem: Environmental > Aquatic > Marine >... | reverse complement strand
GCCCCGAGTACTTTATTTCTATATCGCCATCGGGATTTGCATCATCACACACGTCAAGACCACTTAAGCGAATCATGCTTCGTGCGAGATCATCGATCTTTATCGGGTCACCCATTTCTAAAACAAAAACATCACCACCTTCACCTAAAGCACCAGCCTGAATCACCAACTGAGCCGCTTCCGGTATTGTCATGAAATAACGCGTAATATCATGATGAGTAACGGTCACAGGACCGCCATTCTTAATTTGTTCACGAAACAATGGTATAACTGAACCCGATGACCCCAAAACATTACCAAAACGAACCATAGTAAAACGTGTTTTAGAACTCTCAGCAGCCATGCCTTGCAAGACTAACTCAGCAAAACGCTTAGTCGCCCCCATAACATTTGTAGGGCGAACTGCCTTATCAGTGGAAATTAAAACAAACGTTTCCACACCGGCTGCTTTTGCTGCTTCCGCAGTACGCCAGGTTCCAAAAACATTATTTTGTAATCCTTCAATAGGATTATGCTCGACTAAAGGCACATGCTTATACGCTGCAGCATGATAAACCGTATGAATTGAAAAACTCTTTAAAACAGCCTCTACTCGACGACCATGAGTCACCGAACCGAGTATAGGGATAATTTCTATATCAGAGTTATAAGCTTTTAATTCTTTTTCAATACTATAAAGCGCAAATTCCGACTGTTCGAACAATACTAATTTAGCAGCACCTAGCCTCATTATTTGACGACACAACTCAGAACCAATCGAACCACCAGCGCCGGTCACCATGACATTTTTTCCTTGCACACAGCGTTCAATCAGTTCTGTAACGGGAGGTACCACATCGCGACCCAACACATCACCAGTACTAACTTCCCGAATATCCGAAAAACTCGCTTTACCCGAAACTAAATCAGCAATACCAGGAAGTGTACGAACATGAACAGGGTAAGCTTTTAATTTCTCAAGCACCATATGTCGTTTGTTATGCGACAGCGAAGGCATAGCTAACAAAACTTGCGATACCCCGGCCTTTTCAATGAAATACTCTAGTTTTTTAAGCGAAAAAACTTTAACACCATGAATCTCAATACCATGCTTTTCAATGCTATCATCCAAAAAAGCAATGGGTTCATATTCAAAACCAGACTGCATAGCTTTAGTCAACTCAGCACCAGCAGCACCCGCGCCATAAATAACAACCGGTTGTTTAGAACTTCTTTTTTTAGTATATGAATGTATATAGCCTCGAAGAAAAAGCCGGCTACCAGCAATAAACAGCAAACTAAAAAGCCAAAAACTAAAAAATACCGAACGAGGAACACCCGTTGTTTCAGTCATCACAACAAGTGCCAACAATACTAAAGTAGTTATAGTAATTGCTTTAACAATTGTTAAAAGTGCCTTGCTACCTACATAACGAAGCACAGCACGATATAAACCCATCCGAATAAAAATCGGCACAGCTACAACAGGTGCAGCTACAAATAACCACCACTCAGCAACTAAACCAGCAGGCCAGAGTTCACCAAACCGCAGAGCATAACCAGCCCATAATGCAATCGGAAGCGCTATAAAATCTATAGCAACAAGAAATGCTCGTCTCGTATTACGAGAATACTCACTTAATCTTTTATACATATATTACTTCTTGTCCCTAATTAACAGGATCCTTGCAACCAACAAATCATTAATTCTTGAATTATAAGTTCCTTTTCTTAACCTAATCTTAGAATATACTTGCTTCATTAAATATAGCACTCATCAGAAAAAATAATAAAATTATCTCGTAACCCTCTGAACCACGCTATACATCCTCTTTATCTTCCAACTCACCCGCACGAAGATACCAAACCAACCACAAAAGAGGCAAATAAGCGACCACAAGACCAAGTACACCATCAACGGAATCAGAAGCAACAAAAAAAGACCATGGAGCTAGCCAAAGTAAATTGATAATCAATACAGCTAAAGTAACAGGTCGATGGCCAGCATATTTTCTAGATGCATACTGATAAGCATGACTGCGATGTGCTTCATAAACTTTATCTCCACGCAATAAACGTCTCAGAAGCGTATATGATGAATCAACAATAAAAACACCCAACATGATTAGCCACACCCATAACATTTGAGGAACAATATGAGCACTATATAAAGCCAATCCACCCAGCATCAAACCCAGAAAACCACTACCGGCATCTCCCATGAATATTTTAGCCGGAGGAAAGTTCCATACAAGAAAACCCGCAACTGACGCTGACATAAGTAAGTGGAGAGATGCAACTTCTTCATTATTTAGTAAAAACAAAAAAAATAAACCAACAACCAAACTTGAAGACAATGCTTCTATTCCAGCGATTCCATCAATTCCATCCATAAAATTATAGAGGTTCAATAACCAAACCAATACAACTAATGCCATCAAATGACCAAACCATCCCAGATCAAAATAAGAGCCAAACAATAATAAGGGAGGCAAACCACCCAACCAAAACAAGAGCCAACCTGCTGAACTAAAATGGGTCAATAAACGCCAACGTGCAGCAATGTGGCCATGATCATCCATAAAACCAATTATTGCCACACCCAATCCTGCTCCAGTTAACGCCACAAATAGGTAAACATCCAAACGCGACATATAAAACAAGACAGCTAAACAAGTTAAAAAAACTATTATTATCGCCATCCCTCCACCACGAGGAGTAGGCTCTGTATGTGAACTACGCGCATTGGGAATATCCATTACACTACGGGAAATTGCATACCAACGTAAAAACCGAGTTAAGAACCACGATAAAATAGCGGCAATAATACACACACCCAATATGTCCTTCATTTTTTCTCACATCTTAATGCTGAAACCATACTAGGAAGTACATCATACAGACTGTCATTTGGCTTAAATTCTAATAACGTTTGCAATTTGTGAGATGAAAAACATTCGTCACCAAGTAATTTTTGATAACGATAACTATCAAATGGAAACGGTATGTATCTTTTCAAAAAATCACCTAACATTGCAAGACTGTTAAAAAAGACATTTGGTAACCTCCAACGAGGTATTTTTCTTTCTACAGCTTTACACATTGCCTCATAAATCATTCGAGATGAATAATCATGCCCATCTGTTGCAATAAATATCTCACCACTCGCACGTTTATCTTTAGAAAGCAGTAACAGAACTCTAACTAAATCATCAACATGAATCATTGATCTACGATTATGTGTATCTGGAATTGGAGGAAACCAGCCTTTATCAATTCCGTTTAACATCATACGCAAATTACCTTTAACTCCCACACCGTATACCAGTGACGGACGAACAATCGAAACATGCATATCTGAATGTTTACCAATTTCCAGTAATTTTAATTCAGCCATACGCTTTGTCTGTCCGTAGATACCCTCTGGTTCACATTGGTCCATTTCATTCATGCACTTACCAGGCTGTGCAGAGCCACCAGCTTTGCTACTACTTACATAGACAAAGTGTTTTACTCCATTTTTTACAGCCAATTCTGCCAAATGAATTGTGGCATCTACATTAATAGCCCGGTAAAGATATTCAGTTTCTGATGTATCACGTAAATCATGAGTAAAGCCAGCCAAATGGAATACAGTATCAACACCATTTAACCCTTCTTCTGGAATAAAGTCTTGCTCAAAATCACAGATATATTGTTCACCATCAATTCCATCCACATGTCGACGAAGATATAAACGTAAATCATCTTTAGCTGCCGTAATAGCTGAACATAACCGAGAACCCACAAACCCGGAACCACCTGTTACGAGATAGGTTTTATTTTGCATTAGCTAGAACCCTTATCAATCACAGAAAGAATATGATCTGACATGGCATCCATAATATGAGTACGAGAATATTTAGCCACAAAATCATCTACAACGTCTTGCGTAATATTCTCTATCGAAGCCTTTTCAATGCATAAGACACATCCATCCACATCCCCAGGTGGAAACACACATCCATATTCAACATTGTCACGAACAAACTGTGCCGAATAACCTCCTAAACCAGCAATTACTGGTTTACCTAATGCTGTATATTCAAAAATTTTCGACGGTAGCACACGTTTAAATGCAGGCAAATCATTTAGATGTAAAAACAATATATCCGAGAGCTCATAGTATTTAATTAACTCATTTCGCCCAACAGGCGGTAACAATTCAACATTTTTTATCCCTTCAATTTCTAATCTTTTTTCTAATAAATGCTTCGTTCCACCATCACCAACAATTAAAAACTTATATTGATCGCCTAGCTTCTTAGCTACAGCTGGTACAATTATTTCTAAACCTTGGCCATTACCAATATTCCCGGCGTAAAGAATCGTTCTTATTTCATTTTGATGGGGCTTCTTTTTTCCAGGCAAACCAATGAACTCACTATCCACACCATTCGGAAAAAAGGTCCAGTTAGAGGTTGAAATACCCTTTGATTCAAAATATTCAGGAAAACCCAAAGAGACCACATTGACACAAACTGCATTAGTGAAAACGCGTTTTTCAATAAATGAGAATACTGACTTTACAACACGGCCTAACAATCGACTCTTTAATGCAAATATATCAGAAATGGTTTCAGAAAAAATATCTCGAAGATCGATAAAATAACGAGAACGAACAACAGTTGCCGATAACCAGGTTAATACTCCCGTCATCAATCGTGAAGTCGTACCAATAATAAAGTCAGGCCTTATCTTCATGCATAGAAAAAAAGCATGCCAAGCAAATGTTAAAAATGACCGCGCTTGAGAAACCATCCCACTCTTATGAACCGGAATATGTATTCGATGTATCCTCACATTTCCTTCTACTACGTCACTTTGAGCTTCAACTTTATGTGTAGCATATCGATTGGGGTGCGTTGTAATTATATGGATTTCATCATCAAGATTTAACTTACCAGATAACGCTTCTGTCAGAGCTACTGCACGGAATGATCCTGCGCAGAGATCCGGCGGATAATAGAAAGTAAAAAAAACTAATTTCACTAAAGCTCCCAAGTCCCTCGTGTATCTACAACTTGTTTACCAGAAATCATACTGAGATCCATTTTTTTAAATGAGCTATGATCCACTAATAAAACTACAATATCTGAATTCACCAAAGCCTCATCCAGTGTATTTAACTCAGTCTTATTTAAATCAAATCCTTTAGGTATTTCAATGATATTGGGCTCAACTAGATAGCACTTTTTGAAATTCATCCCTTCAACTTGTAAAGCTATCTCTAATGCGGGACTTTCTCGTAGATCATCTATATCGGGCTTAAATGCAAGCCCTAAACAAGCAATGGTCAATTCAGACTTTTCCTTTCCTAAAACAGCTGCAGCATGCTCAACCTTATCTAATACAAACTTTGGCTTACCATCATTTACCAATCGTGCAGTATGAATGAGTTTTGCTTCTTCAGGAGCAGAATCTACAATAAACCAGGGATCAACAGCAATACAATGCCCACCAACTCCTGGACCTGGCTGTAAAATATTAACTCGCGGATGCCTGTTAGCAAGTTGTATCAATTCCCATACATTGATATTAAGTTTGTCACAAATCAAAGAAAGTTCATTAGCAAAAGCAATGTTTACGTCTCGAAATGAGTTTTCAACTAATTTACTCAATTCTGCTGTACGCGCATCCGTAATTAAGCATTCACCATCTACAAATATTTTATAAAGCTCTTTTGCTTTTTCAGCGCAAACTGTTGTAACACCACCTATAATACGATCATTTTCAACCAACTCCCTTACCACATGTCCTGGCAATACACGCTCAGGGCAATGAGCAACAGCGATATCACACTCCTCATCATCAGATCCGTAAACAGGAAATACCAGATCAGGACGCACGTCCATCATCCAACCCATCATCTTTTCAGTCGCGCCAACAGGAGATGTTGATTCCAGAACTATTAGATTACCTTTCTCTAACACTGGAGCGATAGCATTGGCTGCCGCCTGTATATAGGTGAGGTCCGGCTCATGATCACCTTTAAAAGGTGTAGGCACAGCTACCATAAATGCATCAGCTTTTTCTGGCTTTAATGTTGCACGGAGGTGCCCTGTTTGCACAGCTGCATGGACTAACATATCCAGCTCAGGCTCAACAATATGAATTTTACCCTGATTTATTGTATCAACAGCATGCTGGTCAACATCAACACCAATAACTTCAACACCACGAGATGCCAATACTGCTGCTGTAGGGAGCCCAATATACCCAAGGCCAATTACAGAAATTTTCACACATATACCTCTTCAAGTATTTCTCTGATTCTAATACAAGCACTACCATCGCCATAAGGATTATGTGCTCGAGCCATTTTTTGATATAACGATTCATCATCTAATAATTTGATTGTTTCACTAACAATACTTTTCTTATTAGCACCAACCAGTTTTACAGTACCTGCAGTCACCGCCTCAGGCCTTTCGGTTGTATCTCTCATTACTAATACGGGCTTCCCAAGGCTCGGAGCCTCCTCTTGTATACCACCACTGTCGGTTAAAATCAGATACGAACTATCCATTAGCTTAACAAAAGGAACATAGTCTAGTGGTTCAATAAGGTGAACATTGTTCACATTACTAAGAATGCGATTTACTGGTTCACGTACATTTGGATTTAAGTGAACTGGATAGATGATTTCTACGTCAGGATAACTATGTGCTATATCATGGAGAGCTTGACAAATTTCTTCAAATCCTTGCCCAAAGTTCTCACGACGATGTCCTGTCACAAGAATTATACGGGGCAAATCATTAGTGTTATTACCTAAAAATGGTAACAGATTCAGAAGTTCATCAGAAAAGGAATATTCTCTCGCTTTTTTTACAACAGAAAGCAAAGCATCAATCACTGTATTTCCCGTCACAAAAATTTTATCTTCAGATACTTGCTCCTCTAACAAATTCATTCTAGCTTGTTCAGTTGGTGCAAAATGTAATTGAGCAACTCTGGCTGTTGCTTGCCTGTTGAATTCTTCAGGAAATGGAGAGTTTATATTGAAAGTACGCAACCCTGCTTCCACATGACCAACAGGGATTTGAAGATAGAAGGCTGCGATAGATGTTGCCATGGTAGTAGTAGTATCACCATGCACCAATACCACATCCGGTTTTACAGAAGATAAAACTCTTTTCATACCTAACAAGACATTACTAGTCACATCAAACAAGTCTTGCCCTGGTTTCATGATATTCAGATCATAGTCTGGAACAATCTTAAAGAGACTCAACACTTGATCTAACATTTCACGATGTTGGGCGGTAACACAGACAACCACATCATGTGATTTCTTTAATTCCTGTACAACCGGTGCCATTTTGATAGCCTCTGGGCGAGTACCAAAAACAATAAGAATTTTCATTTTAAATTTACTTTCAAACCTTTATTATGCCATGCGATCTTAGTTGTAATTTCGATTGGCAAGTCACAATTAATATGATAAATCAGCTTTTTATTATCAACAGAAAGCCCAAACTCAGGATGATATGTTGAGTTCTCTATATTTAATTTACCATTACCGGTGCACAATAATTCTACGACCTTACCATCAACTAAAAGCTCAATCCTTTGCTCACATATTGCATTAATTGCAACATCTGGATGTAAAAAAAAGACTACTTTTACATCATGTTTACCCACACCAGTGATTTTATCATGAATGCTCATCTCAGAATTAGAAATATCCCAAACCCTGCAATGAACAGGACTTCCAGAAAGTCTTTTATAACCATCATGACAAGCTGAAAGAACTATTATTGAATTTTCTTGATTCTTTCTTTTAAAAATCTTAGCTCTTCTCGCCACACGAAAACCACCCCAAACCTCGCTAGAGCTTTCTTTATTAAGTACTACCGTCGAATGTGCAGCAGTAGAACGTTGTCGCTGACGTTCTTTTCCAGTTCCATATACTGAGGTTCCCGAGTTTACGATAACTCTTTTTTGAAAAATCGACATTTCAAAACTTAAAGTATCAGCATGGGCATGAGCTGGCAGGTAATCAGGCCCGACAGCAGCTCGGTCAATTAATATTACCGCTCCATCTACCTCAACTCTTGAATAGCCACTATCTGAGAGATCGATTAACTTCGCACCTAACCTCGGCGCTTCAAAACCTATTCGACTAGCATACCCAAATAACTCCGAAGGTGATGGAGTAACACCAATCGCTGCATCATTAAATAAACTTATTTCACCATCAGGGTGACACAAAACCATTAACCAATGAATCATTTTTGGTATAGCTAGTTCAATATTAGCCGGAACATCTCGTCCATAACTACGACTTATATTGTAAATATCTAATAAGTCTTCCAAAAATATTTCATGGTACATTGTCGATAGTTCAAAGTTACCACCATCATTCAAAACCTGTTCCAATGATTCACGTTCTACTATTTTTAAACCTGTATTGAACCAGTCATCAGCCTCTTTACCTTGAAAAAACAGGCCTGCAAACAAAAGTGCTTTGGCATTAGCAAAAAGGTGATTACCTAAAAGATGTGTTTCTAGATTTTGTGAAAGAACATGAACCTGAGTCATCAAGGAACGAAGCCAGCTATCTTCTAAATCATTTCCAGCAAGTGACCACTTAATCCAGTTAACAATTCTCAGCGATGAAGGGTAAGGCTCCCAACCATTTCCAAAGCCAGCCGGATTTTGAATCACCCACTTCTGAATTAGACCTCTGTGCCACTCAGTCCTTTTATTAGCATCAACAGCTACAAGATCATCAAAGTAATGTAAATTATAAAGCCAAAGTTTAGATCGCTGATGGTTATTCCAATCACTTTCCTTCTCAACAAGATGAGACTCATTAAGAAAACAAAATTCATTTACACTTATCATACGCTGCCTTCGCATAGCTGGGGCAGTCCATGATTTATCTCTATCTCTAAGATTTAAATCAAACTCGATATCTACTTTAACCCGCCTAAATCGGCGCAATATTCTATTACTAATCTGAACAGGTCGAAGATAACGAAGTGTGTTCCAATACCTAAAGTATTTTTTAAAAATAACACCCATTTAAATAGATCATGAACCTTGTCGTAAAGACTCCGCAACCTCAATTGATACACGCGAGCTCTCCATTACTTCTTCATATGGTATAGGAGCCTCTTTACCATTCCGAATACAGTCGATAAAAGCCTGCGCACATGTTTTCTGACCCTTATCCTGTTTTATCAGCTTCATCTTTTTGAAGCCCGGCCAATTAAACCCACGTAAAACACGGTAGTTATCCATTTGCAAAACAGCATCTCCACAAAACACCTCTATTCGCTCCTTTGGAAATGCTTTGCCACCATTAGCCAGATAGTGAATCGTACCAAATGAACCATCAGCAAAGGAAAGGTTTATAGAAACTTTATCATCACGAACTTCGACACCTGGTACCGCACCAATCATCATCGACTGATGGCCAGTAATAGCATGCCCCACAAGGAAGCGCATCAAATCAATGAAATGACACCCTTCTCCAATAATACGCCCACCACCCACATCAGGATCCTGCGTCCAATGGTCTGATGGGATAGATCCTGCGTTTACAGTTATTACGATAGACTTGGGCTCACGCTTGCTATCCAACAATGATTTCATTCTAACGATATGAGGTGCAAAACGCCGATTAAAGCCAACCATCAACCGGCAAGCAGCTTTCCCCTCTTGATTAGATTTAGTATATGCTGAGTCAATAGCATCTAATTCATCCAGCCGTAGTGCAAGCGGTTTTTCTACGAAAACATTTTTACTTGATTCTAATGCAGACACCACCTGAGAAGAATGCGCATCATGCCTAGTTACTATAGCCACAGTATTGATTTCGTCATTTGTCCAGATTGAATCTAAATCAGTTGCAGCTGTTACAAAACCTGCCTTCTTTCCATGGTGCACACCACTGATACCACCACTAGTAACTAAAGACTCCAAGCGCGCCCCTGCTTCTTTAAATGCTGGTATTAATGTACGTGAAGCATAATTTCCAGCCCCGATAAAACCCACTACAACATCAGAAGAAGAATACTTAACCGATTTAGCTGTATCAAGATTAACTTCTGATGAACGTAAAACAGAAGCTTCTTTTTCCGGATAACTCAGAACTATACCTAAGGCAGATGAATCACTTAATAACCCATATGCCTCACATGCTTGATCAATATCAAACCTATGGGAAATTAAAGGCTTTATGTCCAGATGACCATCAGCCATCATATCCAGAACAGCTTCAAAATTCCGCTGCTCTGTCCAGCGTACAAACCCTACCGGATAATCATTGCCTTTTTCTTCATAATCAGGATCATAACGACCAGGACCATATGATGCTGACACCTGAAATGTAATTTCTTTCTTAAAAAAGTCATCTCGCCTCAGGTTTAGCCCCACCACACCGACGAGGACTATACGAGCGCGTTTTCGGCACATTTCTGCAGCTTGGTGCATCACCTCATCACTTTGAGTTGCTGCAGCTACAATAACCCCATCAACACCTCGTCCACGCGATATAATGTTCGCAACTTCAAGTGGATCTTCGCCTTTAGACAGATCAACTGTATCTGCACCAAACTGGCGTGCTAATTCACATCGACTAGAATCATAGTCTATACCTATCACTCGACAACCATTTGAACGAAGCATCTGGACACATAGCAAGCCAATTAAGCCTAATCCGGACACTACAAATGTCTCTCCTAATGTAGGATTCGCTAGTCGTATCCCCTGCAAGCCAATAGCAGCCAACACAGTAAATGATGCAGACTCATCATCAACATTTTCAGGAATTTTAGCGCATAAGTTTTTAGCTACCCTTACAACTTCAGCATGATTCCCATTTGACACAACGCGGTCGCCAATCTCAAAGCCATCAACACCACTTTCAAGAACGACACCAGCATTACAATAACCCAGTGGTAAAGGCTGATCTAATTTAGACTTAACAGCATCTAATGTTGGAAAAAGACCGTCAGTTTTTATTTTATCCAGCACCATTTTCACTTTATCTGGTTGCTGACGAGCTTTATCAATTAAACTTGCTTTACCAAAGTCCACAAGCATTCTTTCAGTACCTGCAGAAACAAGAGTATTCCGTGACGCTATTAATAGAGAACCACTAGTGGATTTTGGACATGGTACTTCAACCAAAGAGGTTTCACCATTTGAAAGATTTTGTAGAATTTGTTTCAAAACTTTATTCCTTACCTGACATTATTATTTCATCTTTATCTGATTGATTTGGATAGTTAATTAATACAGCACGATACTTACCTTTGAAGACAAATAAACTTCCAGCCGCAGCTCCGATAATTCTCTCCTTTGAAATCAAGGCCGATATATCATCAAGGGAGCCAGCCCCACCTAGAGCAGTTACAGGAATATTAACGTGTTCTCGAACTTTATTGATAAGCTTAAAATCATAGCCTTTCATAACACCATCATTATCAATCGAATTAATCACAACCTCACCTGCACCCTTTTGCTCAACAATTTTACTAAACTCAAAAGGACACAATTTTGTATTTTCTTTGCCATTATTAATATATATTTCGTATTTCCCACCGAAGAAAGCTTTTTTTACATCTAGAACAACTACTACACTCTGCTTACCCACCTGTTCAGCGATTTCAGTTAAAATTTTAGGACTTTTTATAGCAGCAGAACTTAAAGCAACTTTTTCTACACCCAAACCAAGTATCTTAGTTACCTGATCTACTGATGTAACCCCACCGCCATAGCATAATGGCATCCGACACTCAGAGGCCAGATGCTCAATCATTTTATAATCGGGCTCTCTGCCCTCATGACTTGCATCAATATCTAAAACAACTAGTTCATCTGCTTCTTTTTCATTAAATATTTTAACCGCGTTAATTGGATCACCAACATATTTAGGTTCTTTAAACTTAACCGTCTTGACCAGACCTTTATTCTTAACGAGCAAAACTGGAATAATTCTTGGATATAACACGCTATAGTTCCGCAAAGTTTTTTAGCAGTTGAACGCCGTTATGGTGACTTTTTTCAGGATGACATTGAATACCATAGATATTTTCTCTCTTTACTACGCAACTAAATTCCCCACCATAATTAGACGTTGCGATAGATTGCGCACCTGCACTAACCTGAAAATAATAAGAGTGCAAAAAATAATACCTAGGAGATGCAGATAGATCAGAAAACAACTTATCATCAGTTTTAATTTCTAACGAGTTCCACCCCATATGTGGCAACGGGTAATTATGTGCCTGTTCATTAGAAAACGAGAACTTATTTACATGACCATTAATCCACCCTAAGCCATCGAGCTTACCCTCATCACTTGATTTAGCTAACATCTGCATACCTACACAGATCCCAAGAACAGGTACTTTTTCGACCATAACTTTGTTCTCTAGCCCTTCTCTTAAGCCAGAATTATTAAGTAGTGTCATTGCATAATCAAACGAACCTACACCTGGAAGAATAATTTTAGACACCTCATATAGTTCTTCTGGAGCAGACACAAGCTTGTGATCTATATTCAATCTTTTATATACATTAGAAAACGCCCTGACATTCCCTAAACCATAATCAATGATTCCAATCAACGTTTTCCACCTTTTTCTTTACCAAGCATCCTCATTACTTTTGCGCCCCAATTGTAGATCCACATCTGATTTTTATAATCTTTATATGACTTATTAGGTGCATCCATGTAGCCTTGAAGCTCATCAACAGTTATACCCAGCTTTGTTGCAATATATTCAAAGTCATCCTTAATAGTACTCTCGTCATACGCAGGACTCTTAAGCTTCTCTAAAGCCTCTTCCCTGATCATCTGACCTGTGACAATCAAGCTTGAATACTGAACTTTACGGGTATCAAAACCAAATTTCTTAGGCAGCCAATAGCTCTCATAGAATTTCGTAAATCTAGACTCAAAATGTTTCTGCGAATAGCGTTGGTAATCAAAATTTTCAACGAGAAACTGAGTAGCCTCTTCTTTAAAGTAGGGCATATAATCAAGTGGTCGAATTAAACGTATACCCTTAATGTATGGCAAATAAACCTTGTGCCAAAGTATATTAGTCTTAGGGAAATTCTTAAGCGGCTTTGTTCCGAATTTATTATGAATATCTTTCAATTGAATTGAATCAGACTGGTAGTACATCCACTCCAGAGGGTTTCTTATACATTCTGTTGAATAGTTTCCACCAGTCAAAATATATTTAACGTTATATTTAGCAGCGAACTTATACATTGTTGCAAAAAACGCATAATCCTGAGGTGTATCAATATGAGGCACTCCAGATTTAAAAAATGCCAACTGTAAATCTTTCATTTCCTCCCAATCAATCACCTCTGTGTAAAGATCAAGTCCTAGCTTATCAACGATTTTTTCAATATTATGAACTGCCTGTTGGGAATTCCAGCCCGCATCAACATGAAAAACCAACGGCCTAAGCCCTAACTTCTCTTTCGCTAAATAAACCAGGTATGAGCTATCTATGCCCCCACTCATACCAATAATGCAGTCAAAGTCCTTACCTTCTCCTGCTTTCTTTATTTTATCTGCTGTATTTGAGATTTCAGTCCAGCCTTTTTCATCTGTATGCCAATTGGGTAAAATATCATTGTAATACGTATTACAATGATCACAAACACCATTTTCATCAAACGTTATATTACTGTCCGTGTTGTCCATTACACAATTTGTACAAATCAATTCCTGATCTTTCATATTTTATTCTCGGTATTTAATTATCTTAGCTGGAACTCCAGCTGCAATGGCATTGTTAGGAATATCAGAAGTAACAACTGCGCCAGCTGCTATAATCGCACCATCGCCTATCGTAACACCTGCAGTTATTACGCAATTCGCAGCGATCCAAACATCAGCACCTATTTTAATTGGCTTATGCACATTACCAGATACAGGAATCAACTCTCCTGCACCAGTAATTTCATGGTTTGTAGATAGAATTTGAGTTCTATAACCAATTAAAGTCCTGTCTCCAATATCTACACCACCTGAAGTGGTTATCAAGACATCTTTTGAAAGATCTACATAATCGCCAACTATCAAGTTTCTAGCAGGCACAATCCAAACCCCTGGATAGATGTCTACATTCCTACCAATTGATGCCCCACAAATTCTTAGAAATAAAGATTTAAATCTACAAACAGTTCTAAACCTCGGTAAACTCATGATGACTGACATGATTATCTCGTATGAGATAACGACAACACCTTTACTATATCGTTTTAAATTCAGATACATAATTTAGTTCTTGAATGATTCTTTCTTCAATTAAAGGATACTTTTCTAGCTCCAATATACCCAATCTTATTTTTTCATTACGTAATTCAGAATGCTCAATGTAATCACACAAAGCACTGACTAATACTTCTGGATTTTCCCGGTCGACATAAATAGCTGCGTTGTTGCAAATTGCTTTCGACCAGCTCTCGTTTGCGACGATCAATGGTACTTTATAATACCAGGCCTCTATTATGTTATTACTGAAACTTTCTAACTTACTCAACAGCATCACAAAATCACATTTGTTATATGTGGCAGCAAGGTCTTCCTTTTTAACTGGATCGACTATATTTATGTTTTTCTGAACACCAAACTCATCGACAAGAGCCTTAAACTCGACCCCAACAGCGCAATTAACTTTGCCCGCGGTTAAAGTAAATATTAGATTTATATTTTGTTTTTTTGCTTCAACAATAATTTCAGGTACTTTTAGTATACCCTTATTTCTCTGCCAACCACAAAGCAATAGTATATTCAGATTATCTTTTGAAAACAGCCGTGTTCTTTTAGCCATTTGTGAATTTCCGGTAATAGACGGCAAAACAAGTTTAGTAAACTTTAAACCAAAAATATTTTTGCCTTTTTTTTGCATATCAGGATTTTCAAAAATAATTGCTTCTGATTTTTTCAAACCGTAGATTCTGTACTTATCAACCAACCACCTAAAACATCGTTTGAGTGCTGGCTCCCCTTTCCAAAAATCCACTTCAGGATAAAATAAATTAGAATCTGCCGAACCTGATACTTGAAAAGTATTGCCAAACAGAAAAAAACTATAACCAAAATATGTATATATTACATCAAAGCGACCACTCCGTAATTTCCGAAGCGAAAACAAAGCCTCCCAGAATAAACAATAAATTGAATTACTAGGGGCTACAAAATACTTAAACTCCCCTGAGTTTTGTAAAAAAACATGAGGGCCACTATTATCTGCAACAATAAAAGATAGCTCAAACTTATCCAGATTCACTTTACATAATCCATTCAAAAAGTTCAGCGCTACGTTTTGTCCGCCTCCTTTTTTAAGTTTTGCAAAATTGACTAAAATTTTTGTCTTATTACTCATTAATATTGAAAGCCTTTCTGATTATCACGGCAGTTCCTTCATGCTGTTCCGAAAACGACTTGATAATATCATCCAACCTTGAACTCTCTTCAACTCGCTCACCCCATAATCTATCAAAAACACTACAAGCTTCTTTTAAATCCGGAGAATTCATATAATAAATACTTTTATTTGCCCCAACCATCTCACCGATAATCCCTTTTATTCTTCGATCGGTAGTTGATCCCAAACAAAGAAATGGAGTGCCGACACCAGTTGCGCCGATCATTGAATGTATTCGTTCAGCAATTAAGAAGTTACTCTTTTTTATAATACCCTTAAGCAAAGAGGCAGAAATATCATCATCTAGTAAAACCACATTGTTTTTCCTTTGCATCCGCTTCATGACATCACGTGCAATGACAGTGTCATCAAGTGCCTTACCTGGCCCTAACGCATGAGGCAAAAAAATCACATTTACATCATTTTTAGATACAACATGCTCTAGCAAACCAGCATAAAAATTTCGATGCGCATCAAGACGTGCACCTGGAGAACTTTCATTCTGGAAGCAATAGCGAGCAATTGGGCCAGTTTCACAAGTAGTACAAACGATCACATCTTTTTCGAATAAATCTGCCAATCCTTTTCCAGATAAATATTCATCAACTAAATGCGATGAAACCGGTTTCATACTAAACGCAGGGTCAGGCCGAACCTCTGCATTTATCAATGGGAAATTTTGATCAACAACTCGTTTTGATGCTTCAGTACGGCAATAAAAAAATAAGCTGTCTTTTAAAACTTTATGCTGTTCCTCAACTATTGCTTTACTTTTAAACACTTGAGGGAATTCAATACCGAAAACACCTAGCGGGATATCCAATAACTGTCGAAACTCACTTATAACGTGACATACTCTTTCATCCATTGCACCATCATGGCCCGCTATGATGTAATCCAAATTAATGATATTTTCTAATCCAGGATAAGTTTTTGAACTATTAGTAATGTTTTTTAATCGACTAACTTCTCGCATAGTCTTTAATAGCGCAGCATCCTTTCTTCTAACCCAATTTGGTATAAATTTATGTAGAAAATTTCTAATTAATGACTGAAATGAATCTCGAATTTTTTCATAAGACATGCCCAAACCGAATTCTCTATTTAACCAAGGAGACATAAACCATTTTACAGGATATATATGAATTCCATCTTGAAACCGATATTGATTAACTTCGTCGAATAAATGTAACTCATAATTTCCATCTGGAAATACAACGTCTGCAATACCGCGGACAATAGCTTCCTCTCCTTTATTTTCTAAAGGTACTAATTCTGGAACTAGAATATTGTATACTTTTGACACTTACACTACCTCTTTGGATATCGTCCAATTAATTTTGCAAATATTTTATAGAAACCGAATTTCTCTAGCTTTGAAAAAAACATATGACTCAAATATACTTTCACCTCTAGAAACATCCCCCCAACATTTGTATGATAACTACCATCAAATTCTGGAAGCTTTATACCTAGCGCAGTGTATAGCTTTCTTCTAGCAAGTTGCCTTCGTTTTTTTGATGTAAGATTACCAGCTTGGGAGTTTTTAACTTCATCTACAGTTACTGTTTCAACTTTAATATTGCCGTTTAAAACCATATCATCAATGACTTTACCAGCATTTTCAGATCTAGTAATTACCAAAGACCAAGCTTCATTCGTATTAAGAAACCTGTCAATCCAAGCATCCCCGCATGAAAAGTCAGCTAACTCAGCTGTGGCGTCAACACAAAGTTGGCACCTTCGGTGCTTAACCACACCGGTCATCCTAGCATAATCAGGATATGGTAATTCTGCTACTTTACCGCCAGTGTCTTTAATCAACATAGAGCCAGGCTGCCCATTTCCTCGATAACGAAAACTTATGACATCCTCTACCTTAATCCCCGCTCTTTTAATTAAAGTATCTGTTTCTCTAAGATCCCTGAAACCACCACAAAAATTACCAATTGTGAAAGGTACTTTATCCTGAAGCGATTTATCTTGGGCTTGAAGAAGTCTTAAACCTGCAATTTGACAAGGTGTACCTATAAATAGAATTTTCCCCTTAAATTTTTTAATTTCAGGTATTATATCCAAAACTGGTACAGGACAATACTTTGATCCCTGTGCAACCAATAACTCTTCAACAGTCGAAACAATTTTCACATTTGGCCTAGGGCCAGATTCACCATAGTTAAAGCTAGTTACAACCACCCCATCAATAACTGAAGTATCAAGCAAAAATTTTGCTATTTCTGTCATAACTCCTCCAGAGGATGCATTTTTTGCAACTCTCTTATCAGTAGTCCCACCAGAAAAAATTCGGTTCCAACGCCCCAGATCAATGTCAACGTTTCTAGCTTCTGGAAAAAGCTCTAAGCCCATTTTAACAATTTCATACCCTTTTCCTGGGCATACATTTATTTCAGTACCAATATCAGATTTTTTCTTTCTCACCTGTTCAGGTAAATACATTCCTCGCGATGTATTTTCTTTCATTACATATTTAGATTGCTGCTTAAACGCACTGCATGCACCACATGAAATACACAAGTCATTTGTCACAATATCTTCTATTGAATCACCCATTAGTTAATTTATTCCACTATTTCTTAATTTACAATATTTTGAGACTATCAATAGGCTTAAGCTAATCTTCAGCCTCGCCTTCAAGATTAATTCAGAATATTTTATTTACATTAAATGTTACCAACATTCTTTTGCCCTAGGTTTACGCAGCGTTCGTAATACTAAACTAGCAATAAAAGCAAATAACATTATTAATGCTAGCAATGATAACAACCTTATATAGACAAAATTTTGATACCAAATAGCACGCGGCGAACTAAGCCCAATTACAAAAAATGCAGATAAATAAAATAATTGATATCGGCTAATTGAGTAGCACTTATTTAGTAAAATTGAAATCAGGAACGAAATAAGCAAAGGAACCATGTATACGCCAAGATAACCAAAGTTCCAAAATGCTTCGGTAATTTCGTAAATCCCACCCTGTTGCATCAATGTGTCACCTACAGTCATCTGCAGTGCTAAGTCTTCTGGCCTATCAAAGCCCATAAAACCTGGAGGCAACCTAATTAAATAATCAACATAACTCGATCCAAACAAATACTGTTCATTTAGCAAATTTATTTTTGAATAAACAGCATAAAAACCACTAAGCATTTGATTCCCTGTTGCCAATGTTAAGACGTCAATCCCACCCCTATCTTTGATGAAAATAGCACCAGATAAAAAAACCTCGATTGATGTACTAACATCCCCAATATTTCTCCATACACTTATAAAACCTGTTAAGAAATACATGATAGCAGCCAATAGAACTAATTTAAATATCGGTAACGAGTGGGACTGATTTCTTCTCATTATTATAAAACAAAGTAGAAGCACTATCCCTGTTTGCATTAGAAAGTCCGCACGATTTCCAGATAATATTGCTATTACACCTGGCCCAATAAGCACGAAAATAGTAAACACATTTATTTTATTCATACGATACAACAATATCAGAAGTAGCGAAGTAAAATATAGAATAATTTGATTTAATATCCCAATTTGTACACCAATATCTCTTCTATCAAACCCGTAACTTTTACTCGATGAAACGAATCCTCCTTCTTTATATACATATAAAAAAACTGTCGAATATGCTATAAAAACCGAGAGACTAATTAATGAAACTTGCACTGTTTTGGACAAATGTATGGAAGAAACTTCTAGATTATCATTACCAACGAGCCGCCCTAAACACCATCCTTGATGACTTCCAATCAAGGCCAATAAAGAAGCACCTACCAATGCAACTGTTGCCTCATGTGTTTGGTAAATTACACCAAAAGGCGCAACAAACACATCATCCAAAAATTGCCAAGCCACTATTGTACCCAAAGTTAATACTGCGATTAAAGAGTACCTAAAAATAAAGAAAATATTCCTTATAGTGAAAACAGCAAAAAGTGAATGGCCCAGCAAAATAAATAATGCTGGAGCATAAATTAAACCCCGCTCATAACTGGGCGCATAAATTATCCAAGGAACTAAAAAGAACAAAAATATGAAACTTATTAAAAACGATTGAAACGCTTTTCTTTTCGACAACCTCGAAGTAACCAACGGTATATCAAAGTATTTATTCAATTGTTCATCAACTCTTTCTTAGGTTTTGAAAAAGAAACCAAGAAAATATAAAAAAAACTATATATCCAATTAGCTTTGCCACTAACACTGCTGTCACACCGTAATCAATCCACAAATATGCGCCACTTAAATAAATAGAAACAAATACAATATGTATTACTAATAGCATCCACGCTTTATCGGCAGCGGCCAAATATTGTTCCAACGGTGACTTCAAAGCAACCACAAACCCAGTTACAAATGTCAACACAAATAAAGATTCTAAATCGCCAAATTTCTCACCATAAATTTGCACAATTATTGGAGTAAAAATTATCAGAAAAATTGTAGCAATAAAACTGGCAACACCGTAACTTTTGATCAACTCTATAACAGAGTTATGTACATTATTACTTTCATTTTTGTGCAGATTAGAAAGAAAAGGGAGTATTACATTAGATGCCACATTGGGAATAAATAAAATTAAGCTGTACCATTGATTCATGATATGGTAGTCAGCCATTAGTGAAACACCCGATTCTTGGCGCGTAAGAAGAATCACGCAAACCCAATTAGCCACTCCCTGGATAATACCAACTAGAAAAGATGGCGCGCCAAACTGTGTAAGCAGTTGAATTTCACTTGTAGCACCACTCCTAGAAACTATTATCTCATTTTCACTCAATACAAACTTAACTCTAAGATAGAGTAAATAATTATTCACAACCTGACCGCAAAGGAGAGCAATAATAACTCCGATTAAATCAAACCAATAAAATGCAATTATGAACAAAGTGAAGTTGATAATTCCAGATATAATATTAATTTTTGCAATGGAACTAAATTCTCCAAATCCTGCCAAAACTCCATTTTGAAATGCCGTTAATGAATAAAGAAGTATCAAGGGGCTAATAATTCTTAATAAATCAAAAAGCTCTGGTTTTTGGTAAATAACATCTACAATGAAATAGGAACTACCAAAAACAATTAAAAATAAAACAAATCCTATTACGACAGCTGTCACTGCAGTTATATAAATTATTTTGCTAGTCTTTAATTTATCATTATCTTTATTTTCTGCGATATATTTAGCAGCACTTGGCGCTATTCCAAACGTTGCAAATGCTCCAAATATAAATACAGTGGACAATAACACTGCATATTGACCTAAAAATTCTGCACCGGCCACTCGAGCAATAATAATGCCTGAAACTAGAGTAAGCCCCCTTTGGGCAATAGTACCAACTATTGAGTAAACAATATTATGTTTTAGTGGCATTCTATTTGTTATTCCGAACACGAGAGTTAACTTCTGGAAAAGTACGAAACCCTAATTTTTCCCAGATGAAATTTCCAATTAATTGTTGAATATTCAAGCAATTAAATTCCTTCGTAGAAATAACACCCATCAAAGATGTACAATATATATAATAAAAAATATTATATTGACTTAACATATCATTTCTGTTTAATTACCTGTCTAACTATGATTGTAGTTATGGATTATTTGGTGGAGCTAGGCGGGATCGAACCGCCGACCTCTACACTGCCAGTGTAGCGCTCTCCCAGCTGAGCTATAGCCCCATGTACGAAGGGACGTGTAATTTATGTTATTCGTTCCATAGTGTCAATATGGATTCACGTCCTTAACTTCAAATACTAGATTCCAGATTCAAATACTTCTGGAATGACAACCTCTTTCAGGATACCAGATTCAAATATTTCTGGAATGACACCATTTTCAGTAATCGTTTAACCTATAAATCCATACTAAACAATCTAACTAACTTTTTATGTGCTTCAAATCACAGCACTTAAAGTAAAAAATTTATTGACCTATAAACGCCAATAAAGACTCCATTCTTAATATTGACTTTTCTTTACCTAGTAATTCCAAAGTCTCATCAATTGATGGTGACGTGGTACACCCAGTTACAGCAATTCGAATTGGTTGCGCTACTTTGGCAAAGCCGACTTCTTTTTCATCGACCACGCTTTGAACCACATGGTGAATATTCTCACCTGTCCATTCGTTTAACGCCGTCAATTTTTCTTTAATTGATTGCAGAATCTCTGGTGTTTGTACTTTGATATGTTTTTTCACTGACTTGGCATCGTATTCTGTGACATCTTCATAGAAGAAACGGCAATTTTGCACCATGTCGACAAAGGTTTTACTGCGTTCGCGCAATAAAAGCACAATATCAGTTAATGCCGGGCCGGTTTCGATATTAATACCGTGCTCCAGCATATAAAAAGCAAGCTGGGCTGCAACATAGGTCGGATCAAGTGCCATCAAATACTGCTGATTAATCCACTGTAATTTATCAACACTGAAATTAGATGATGATTTATTGATATCTTTGAGATCAAATTTTTCGATCATTTCATCCAGCGTGAAAATTTCCTGATCACCATGAGACCAGCCTAAACGCACTAGATAGTTGATCACTGCTTCTGGCAAATAACCTTCTTCATGATATTGCATAACACTAACCGCACCATGACGTTTGGATAGTTTTTTACCATCCGGACCATTGATCATGGGGATATGCGCGTATTCTGGAATTTCTGCACCTAGCGCTTTTAGGATATTAATCTGTCGGGGTGTATTGTTTAAATGATCGTCACCACGGATAACATGTGATATTTCCATGTCCCAGTCATCGACCACAACGGTTAAGTTATAAGTTGGGTCACCGCCGGTGCGGGCGATGATCAGATCATCTAACTCTTTATTATTAACGACGACGTTACCGCGAACATGGTCATTAATAGTGACTTCACCATCGAGTGGGTTACGGAAACGCACTACTGTGTCTTCCGCCGCAGCCAGCCCCTTTTCACGACAGCAACCATCATATTTTGGCTTTTGTTTATTCGCCATTTGCTCTTCGCGCATTTTATCAAGGCGCTCTCTGGAGCAGTTACAGTAATAAGCATCACCCTGATTCAGCAGCTGCTGAATCACTTCTTTATATCGATCGAAGCGCTTAGTTTGATAGAACGGGCCTTCATCATGCTCAAGATGCAGCCATTCCATACCATCAACAATTGCCTCTTCTGCCTCTCTGGTAGAACGCTCGCGATCCGTATCTTCAATACGTAAAACAAAACTACCTTTGTGTTTTTGTGCATATAACCAGGAGAATAGCGCTGTTCTTGCCCCGCCAATATGTAGATAACCGGTTGGACT
>Ga0316205_10002003_pt1 | contig 22751 bp, 18 predicted proteins | sample 3monthpyrite_MG_FD_204941 | JGI IMG/M metagenome (GOLD analysis project Ga0316205, IMG submission 204941) | Microbial mat bacterial communities from mineral coupon in-situ incubated in ocean water Damariscotta River, Maine, United States -... | ecosystem: Environmental > Aquatic > Marine >... | reverse complement strand
TGCGCTGGCCGCCAGCGGGATGCGCTTTGACCAGGCCTGGTGCCCGAACGCCTTCTGCTCGCCCAGCCGGGCCTCGGTTCTGACCGGGATGCTGCCATCCCAGCACGGGGTTCATTCCTGGATCGACGACCGGAACATGCAGGACTGGCCGCGCGGCTGGCATGCGCTGGCCGGGATCGAAACCCTGCCCGAGAGGCTCAGGCGCCTGGGCTACCGCACCGGGCTGTTCGGCAAGTATCATCTGGGCGAAACCGCGACCCCCGGCGCCGGCTGGGATGACTGGGTGACGATGGAGCACGGGCATGTGCGCTCGTTCTACGCCAACGGCATCATCGACAACGGCCGTCAGTATGAGCAACCCGGCCATTCGGTGGATTTCTTCACCGACAAGGCGGTCGATTTCATCGGCCGTCAGACAGGCCCGTATTTCGCCTTTGTGCCGTTTCCCGCGCCCTACGGTCATTGGCCGGCAACCAATGACGGCAATCGCAACCGGTTTTCCGCGCTTTATGATGACTGCCCCGTGGATTCGATCCCGCGCGGGCCGATCTCGGCGCAGGCGGTGGCGCATTATGATCGCATCAAGGCGCAGAGCGGTGGCGGGCTGGATTTTTCCATGCTGATGCGCGCGCCCAACGACCTGGCCACCTTGCGCAACTACTTCAGCCAGATCACGCTGATAGACGACGCGGTGGGGCGGATCATGGCCGCCGACCCGGATGCGCTTATCATCTATACCGCCGATCACGGGCTGTCGCTGGGCCAGCACGGGTTCTGGGGCCATGGCGCGGCCACATGGCCGTCGAACATGCACCGCGCGGCGCATTCGGTGCCGTTGATCGTGCGTGCGCCGGGGGCGCTGCTGGGGGCGCCGGTTGGGGTTTCTGTGGACCGGCAGGTTTCGAACATGGACCTGCATGCGACGATCCTGGATCTGCTGGGCGATGAGCCTGATCCCGCCCGCCCCAGCCGGTCCTTTGCGCCCCTGTTGCGCGGCTCCCTGTCGCCCGGCCCTGATCCGGACGAGGTTTTCGCCGAACAAGAGGAAACCCGCGTGATCCGCACCCCGCGCTGGGCGTATTTCAAGCGCTTCCGTGGGCCGGGGGCGGATTTTGGCGATGCGCTGTTCGATCTGAGCGCCGATCCAGACGAGACCCGCAATCTGGCGCAGGATCCGGCCCATGCTGGCGTGGTGGCGGATCTGTCCGCCCGGATCGACGGCTATTTCGCCCGTTATGCCGACCCGCGCGCCGATCTGTGGCACGGGGGCAGGCCGATCCAGAATTCGACCATGCGGTCCTTCTGGCAAGAGGCCTGGGGCAAGGACTGGGGCCCGGTCTATGCCTATGCCTGAATGGAGCCCGGGCCGGGGTTATTCCTCCCGCGCGCGCCATTCCCGGAACCGGATCACCGCGTTGGCCCCCAGCGTCTGAACCGGTTGCGGCGGCAATTTGCGGGGCGGCGCCTGGGTGCCGAAATGGCGGGTGATATCGCTGCTGACGCCGCAGGCCAGTTCGGCCGCGCCGATCCCGGTCAGGGTGCCGCGTGCGGTGCCCAGCCCGTTTTGCACGCAGGCCGCGAACACCCCGTCGTCCAGCGGCTTCATCACCGACACGCCGTTCAGGCTTAAACAGAGCGGCCCGGCCCAGGCGTATTCCATGCGCATCCCGGCCAGCGCCGGGAAGCGCGCGTCGAACTTGCGCTGCATGATGCGGCGGGCACGCGCCAACCCCGCATCCGATGGCGCCATCCCCGGGCGCAGGCTGGCGCAGGTGCGGGTGATGATCCGGTTGCCGCCCTGCGCGGTGTCGATGCGCCGCACGGTGGTGCCCATCGGATCCGACGGGGTGATACCCCAGCGGGGTAGACCGCCCAACGCCGCCCGTTGATCGGCATCCAGGTCCGGGGTCATCACGGCATAAAGAAACAGGTGCATCAGCCGCCCGCGTTCAAACCCGAAGCTTTCCAGGTGGCCGTTATTGGCCAGGATCACGCGCGGGGTCGTGATCCGCGCCTGCGCGGTCTGGACAGACCAATCCGGCCCGGCGCGCTGAAAGCCGGCGACCGCTGACCCTTCGTGGATCATGACACCCGCCCGCGCCAGGCCCTGCGCCAGCCCGCGCACATAGCCGGCGGGTTGCAGCGTCACCGCGCCCGGCGTGAACAGGCCCGAGCAATAGTGCCGGCTGCCGGTGATGGCGTGCATCGCCTGCGCGTCCAGCCGCTCATGTGCCTCACCCAGGGCGGTCAGGTGGCGGGCATAGGTGGCGTTGTGGCCGTCGGCCTGGGCACTGGCCGCCCCGTTGATCTTGCCCACAGGATCGAAGAACGCGCGATCGATGCCGTAGTCCTGCACAGCCTGTCGCGCAAAGCCGATGGCCTGCCGGTTCAGCGCCGTCACTGCGCGGTCATCGCCCGCCCCGGAATAGTCGTCGGATTGCAGATCATGCGGCAGGTCGATCATGAAGCCGGAATTGCGCCCCGCCGCGCCTTCGGCGATACGCCCGGCGTCCAGCACCATGATCCGCGCGCCCGGCTGCAACTGCTTCAGCCGCCGCGCCGCCGACAGCCCGGCAAACCCCGCGCCGATGATGACGAAATCGGCGGTGGTGTCGCTGGTCAGGGGTGTAGCCGGGGGCTGGTCCGGCAAGATCGCACTCCACGCGGCGGGGCCGAGGTGGCAAGGCAGGCGCTTGGCGTGATAGGCGGTCATGGCGGGCGCTCAGGTCTGCGTGGCGGGATTCAGCCGGGTGTCGATGGCATCCAGGGCCTGCGTCAGCGCGTCAATCGCGCCGCCTTTGGTCAGCCCGTCAACCATCATCAGGCTCAGGGTGCCGGGCGTGGCCAGCGCTTCTTTCTCCGCCGTCAGGCAGCCGGCCTGCTTGCCCATCGCCGTCAGGAACCCGGCGGCAAGCTGCGTCGTGTAAAGCGCCGCGTCATCGGCGTTGCCTGTCTTGGCGGCCAGCCAGTCCGCCCCGGTTTCCAGCATCGCCAACAGGCCGGGAACCAGCGCGCAGATGGCGAAATGGCTGTTCAGCGCGGATTCGGTCGGAACGTCGACAACCGGGTTTCTAGCGCCGAACAGCGGGGTGATGGCCGCGCCGTTGGGATAGACCGCCAGCGGGCAGCCGCCCTGTTCCAGAAATCCCAGCGGGATCATGATGCTGATATCGGTTGCCGGCGCGCACCATGCGGCCAGATCCGCCGCCGGAACCCCGGCCATCACCGACACGATGCGCTGGCCTGGCCAGAAATCCAGCCCCGGCAGGACGGTTTGGGCCAGTGCGGGGCGCAGGCACAGGAATACCGTGTCGCAGGCATCGACCACGGCCTGATTGGGCGCCGCGCTCAGGGTCTCGAACGCGTCGGCAAGCCTTGCCGCGACCGCTGCGTTGCGTTCGGACACCACGACCTGGTGGCCGTCGCGCGCCAGAGCGCGCGCCATGGGCGCGGCGATATGCCCGGTGCCGATGAACCCGATGCGGCCGGTCATGCGATGGCCCCATCCGCGTCATCGGCCAGGTTGATCCGGATTGGTTTCGGCAAGGCAGGCCGGTCCTGCGCGCGAAGGAATCCGTTGCCCGCGCCTAGGCCGGATTGCCTGAAGCCGCTGAAAGGCCCTTTGGTGTCGTCCTCGCCAGACCTGTTGGCGGCCTGCGCAGCCATGGGGTCCTGGTTTTCGGTGTTGTTTGTGGCGATGGCGCGGCGGTCTTCCTTTGTCAGCAGGTCCATGATCTCACCCCTCGGCCACGATATCGGCTACGGTTTTCTGAAGCACGCGCATCACCTGTTCCAGGGCGCTTTCGTCGTCCTTGTTCAGCCCCTTCAGGGGCGGGCGGATGGCGCCGGTGTCGATGCCCTGCACCGTGACGCCGTATTTGATCGTCTGCACAAACTTGCCGCCTTGTTCGAGCACCCGCATCAGCGGCAGCAGCGCAGACATGATGCGCCGGCCCTTGGCGAAATCACCCTCGATCACGCAGGCGTTGTAAAGCGCCAGATGTTCAGCCGGCAGGAAGTTGGAGCCGCCGCAGACCCAGAACGGTGCGCCCCAGGCAAAGAATTCCAGCGCCTGGTCATCCATGCCGCAGCCCAGCTGGATATGCGGGTAATCGCGTGCCAGCGTGTGCACCCGGTTGATATCGCCCGAGCTTTCCTTGATTCCGCAGAAATTGCGCGACCGCCCGACGTGGTCCAGAAACTCGTCGCCCATCATCGTGCCAGTCCGGCCGGGGTAGTTATACAGCATCACCGGCAGGTTCGCGGCCTTGTCGATGGCCAGCGCGTTCAGGGCGTTTTCGCGCTCGGTCGGCACGGCATAGGGCGGGCTGGCCAGCAGTATGGCATCGGCGCCCATGTCGCGCGCGCCTTCGGCCAGCGCGATGGAATCGGGCGTCAGCATCGCGCCTGTGCCGACGATGATCTGCGCTCGGCCCTTGGCGCGTTCAGCCATGAAGCGCGCGATCTCGATCCGCTCGGCCACCGTCTGGGCATAGTTCTCGCCTGTTGAGCCCCCGGCGATCAGGCCGTGCACCCCGTGGTCCAGCAGCCTGTCGATGACATCGGCCAACCCGCCCCAGTTGATGCTGAAATCGTCGTGAAACGGGGTCACGACGGGCGTGTAGATCCCTTGAAAGCGCAGGGCAGGGGTCATGTCAGGGTCCTTTCATGGCCTGCGCGCCGCCCAGGGGCAGGTCCAGCGCAGCGGGGATGACGAATGTCTGGATCTGGTCGCGCGACAGGTTCCAGTGTTCCTCCGCCAATTGCGCGGCGGCGGAATCATCGCGCGCCTCGATGGCGGCGATGATCTGGTCATGGTGCTGCACAGCCAGCGCCTGCTTGTCGGTCATGCTGGCGTCGCCCGGGCGGTAGAATGTCATTGAAATGCGCGCGTGGTCGATCAACAGCCGCTTGAAGGACGGCAGCAGATAGGGATTGCCGGCCATCTCGCCGGTGATTTCGTGAAAGCGGTTGTTGGCCAGCGCGCGGTCGGCGCCGGACCCGGCTTCGATTGCGCGCCGGAAATCGGCCTGCGCGGCGTTCAGCGCGTCGATCTGCGTGGCCGTGGCGGATTGCGCGGCAAGCCGCAGAACCGCGCCATAGATCATTGGCGCGACCAGGAAGAATTCGCGCAGCGTCGTGTAGGACAGGTCCGATACGCGCGCGCCCCGGTTGGCGCGAAGTTCGACATACCCGTCCCCGGCCAGCTGCTGAAGCACTTCGCGCAGCGGTGTGCGCGACAGGCCGAACCGGGCGCAAAGCCCTGTTTCGTCCAGATCCGAACCGGGCGTGATCCGCAGCGTCAGGATCGCGTCCCTGAGCGTGGAAAGGCATGCGGCTTTGCGCGATTTGGCGTCGTCGAGCATGAAAGCGGGGTCCGATGGTTGCGGTTCTTGCGGGATCGATAGCATGGTATGCAGATATAATACAAATTGTATTTCAAGCTTGCTGCAATCCGGATCATTCGATTTGCGCCGTTGGGCCGGTCCGAACCCCGGGAATTCCGTGATTTATCGGGTCTGTGCGGCACAAACGCTGTTACCCTGACAGTGCCGAGGCCAACCGCCCCGCGCTGGAATTCCTTGTTGACACAACGATTTTCAGCGAACATCATATTTGAACCTTCGGTGATAATAATGAACCGACTGAGAAAACCAACTGGGAGCCCTTCGATCATGAACCTACTTGCCAAGACCGCGTTGAGCGCAACACTGGGTCTGGCCGCGATTGCCGCGCCGACCGCTGTGTTCGCCCAATACCCCGAACGCCCCGTGTCCTTCGTCGTTCCGTGGCCTCCGGGCGATCTGGAAGACGTCATCACCCGCTTCATCGCCGAAGATTTTCAGGCTGAATACGGCGTACCCACAGGGGTCGTGAACCGCCCCGGTGGCGGCGGCGGCCCGTTCCCCGGCGCGATCGAGGTCGCGAACGCCCCGGCAGACGGCTACACCATCGGTTCGTTCATAGTCGCCGTGCCGGTTGTCGGCCCGCAGATCGGCATTCCGGAACTGGACCCCAACCCGTTCGAGCCGCTGGGCAATTTCCTGACCTATCCGTTCGTGATCGTTGCGGGCCCGAATGCGCCTTATGACGACATGGCCGGTCTGGCCGCCTATGCGCGCGAAAACGACGTGGTGCTGGGCCATTTCGGCGCGCCGCTGATTCCGACGCGGGTGACCTTCGCCGCCGCCGCCGCGCTTGATTTCAGTTTCGCGTCGGATGCCGCCTTCGACATGCTGGACTGCAACACGCTGGCCTCGGGCGATGTGGATGTGATGAACACCACGCTGCAATTGATCCTGCCCTGCCTGGACCAGGTGAAGGTGCTGGCGTCCATCGGTGGTGAGCGCATCAGCCTGACGCCGAATACGCCGACCGTGTCCGAAATCGTGCCGGAACTGGATATCGCGCTGTGGAACGGGCTGTTCGTGCGCCGCGAAACCCCGCAGGACGTGCGCGACCGCATCGTCGCGGTTGCCGAGCGCACCATCGCGTCCGAGCGCGTGCAGCGCCTGGCCGCCGAAACCGGCGCGCTGGTTTACTGGCAGAACGCTGACGAGGCCGCGGCCCAGATCCAACGGGATATCGCGACGCTGGATGTGATCGCGGGTATGCTCGACTGATCCGATGGTGACAGCCCGCCGCGCGCCGGCGGGCTGTTCTTTTCCAATTCTCTGGCCTGGGTGGATCGGACGCATGTCGCGGCTCAAGACGTTGCAAGAGATGTTCAAACGCTATCGCCGCCCGGGCGATCTGGTGTTTGCCACGCTGTTCTTGCTGATTTCGCTGTTCCTGTTGTCGCAACTTAGCACGCAGGCCCCGTGGCGCGGCACCCGCAACATCTTCGCCCAGCCCGCCTTCTGGCCCACCGTATCGCTGTCGGCGATGGTGCTGTTTTCCGGCCTGCATTTCCTGTCCTCGGCCTGGTCCGACAGGCAGCCGGGGCGTTGGGCCGAGGTCTGGCAATGGGTCCGGGCGTGTGAATTCGCGGTCTGGTTCCTGGTCTATGTCTGGGTGGTGCCCTATCTGGGCTACCTGCCCGCGACCATCATGGCGGCCATCGCGCTGGCTTTGCGGGCGGGGTATCGCAGCGTGAAGATCATGCTGACGATGGTGATCCTGGCCACCGTGATCGTCGTGGCATTCCGCGGCTTCCTACAGGTGCGCATCCCTGCAGGGGCGCTTTATGATTACCTTCCCGCCAGCATTCGCGTGTTCTGGCTGACCTATCTGTAAAGGAGCACGCAGGTGAACGATCTTATTGCCGGTATCTGGCTGCTGTTCGATCTTCAGGTGCTGATGGCGCTTCTGGTCGGCTCCATCGGCGGGGTGATCATCGGCGCGATCCCCGGTGTCGGCGCGGCGGTGGCCATCGCCATCCTGCTGCCCGCCACGTTTTCGCTGCCGCCGCTGGTCGGGCTGACGATGCTGTTGGGGATCTATGGATCGTCCATGTATGGCGGGGCGATTCCGGCCATTCTGATCAACACGCCGGGCACCGCGGTCAACGCGCTGACCACCTATGACGGCTACCCGATGACAAAGCGGGGCGAGGGGCGGCGCGCCATCGCGCTGGCCTATTCGGCGTCCTTCATGGGCGGAGTATTCTCGCTGATCGCCCTGATCCTGCTGTCGCCGTTGCTGGCCAGGATCGCGCCGATGTTCGGATCGCGCGAAATCTTCCTGGCCGCGCTGCTGGGTGTGATCCTGGTGGTGCTGGCGCATCGCGGGCAGGTGTTCGCCGCCGGGATGCTGGCCGCGTTCGGCATCTTCCTGAACACCGTCGGGCTGGAGCCCGTGCGCTACACCCGCCGCTACACTTTCGATCAAAGCTGGCTGGCGTCGGGGGTGGATCTGATCGTCGTGGTGCTGGGCCTTTTCGCGCTCAGCCAGGCGTTCCTGCTGCTGGTGCAAAAGGATGACAGCCCCGACATGGTGTCGCTGAAGGGATCGATCTTTTCCGGGCTGAAGGAATTGTGGCTGTATCGGCGTGTGGCCACCGTGGCGTCCAGCTTCGGGGTGATGATGGGCATGATCCCCGGCGTGGGCGAGTTCACCGCGCAGTTCATGTCCTACACCTATGCGCAGAAGACCTCGAAAACGCCCGAGATGTTCGGCAAGGGGTCGCCCGAGGGGCTGGTGGCATCCGAAGCCGCGAACAACGCCGTGCCGGGCGCGGCGATGATCCCGTTGCTGGCGCTGGGTATCCCCGGCGAGGCGCTGACGGCGATGATGCTGAGCGTGTTCTACGTGCACAACGTGATCCCCGGCCCGCAACTGTTCCAGGAGCGCATGGATTTCGTGATGGCGCTGTATGTCGCGCTGCTGGTCCTGAACGTCATGGTCCTGATGTTTCTCATGGTATCGACGAACTGGGTGTCGCGCATCGTGCAGGTGCCGTCGCGGCTGGTCGGCATCGCCATCCTGTTGTTGGGCTTCGTGGGGGTCTATTCGCTGCGCAACTCGATCACCGATTGCGCCGTGGCCGCCGGGTTCGGCGTGTTCGGGGTGATCCTGAAGCGCCTGAACCTGCCCTTGGTGCCGATCGTGCTGGGCATGGTTCTGGGCGGGATCATGGAGGTCAAGCTGCGCTCGGCGATGCCACGGGTGAGCACGCCGCTGGACATGATCGAACGCCCCATCGGCATGATTATCTTCGCGCTGATCCTGATGGTGATCGGCCTGCACATTCGCACCCTGATCCGCGAACGCCGCAATCCACCGCAGGACGTAGACAGCGACATCCATCTGACGCAGGGCGGGGAGTAACCACGCCATCATTCGAGAGCCGAGGCTGGGATGACCCCATGCCGAGTCGCCCAGGCGGCGTCCTGACCCCAAGACCAAAGGGACGTCTGAATGACCAAAGCACTGCCCCCATCAGCGCCGGTTGTGATCATCGGCGGCGGCATCTGCGGGGTGTCTACCCTGTATCACCTGGCCCATCGTGGTGTGCCCGCCGTGCTGCTGGAACGCCGCCGCCTGGCCAGCGGCACCACCTGGCACGCCGCCGGCATCGTCGGCCAGTTGCGCGACAGCACGGCGCAGACCGAGTTGGGCAAATACACCGCCCGCCTGTTCGAGGCGCTGGAGGCCGAAACCGGGCAGGGCACCGGCTACAAGCAGAACGGCACCATCAATCTGGCGCTGTCGGACCTGCGGCATGAGCAGCTTTTGCGCAACCACGACCACGCCGCGCGCATGGGCATCGAAACGCACATGATGACGCCCGCCGAACTGGCCGAGGTCTGGCCATGGCTGCGGATCGAAGACGTGGTGTCGGCCTTTCACGTTCCGTCAAACGGGCAGGTGAACCCGCTGGATGTGACCATGGCGCTGGCCAAGGGGGCCAGGGCGCAGGGCGGCGCGGTGTTCGAAGGCGTCACGGCAAACCGGCTGATCCTGACGGATGGCCGCGTGACCGGGGTAGAGACGGACCAGGGCGTCATCGCCACCCCCAAGGTGGTGATCGCCGGCGGCATGTGGAGCCATCTGTTCGCCAAAAGCCACGGACTCACCATTCCGCTGCACGCGACTGAACATTTCTACATCGTCACCGAACCCTTGGCCGGGTTGCCCGCCTCCCAACCGATCCTGAACATTTCCGAGGAACGGCTTTATTTCAAGGAAGACGCGGGCAAGCTGCTGATCGGCGGGTTCGAGGAACTGGGCAAGGCCTATGCCAAAACTGGCATCCCTGCGGATTTCGAATTCGACGAACTGCCTTTCGACATGGAGCACGTCGAGCCCGAACTGGAGCGCATGTTCGCCCGGCTTCCGGCGCTGGCCGAACTGGGGATCCAGACGTTCTTCAACGGCCCCGAAAGCTTCACGCCCGATGGCCGCCCCTATCTGGGCCCCAGTGCCGAGGTGGGTGGCGTGTTCATCGCCACAGGGATGAACTCCAACGGCATTCTGAATTCCGGCGGTGTCGGGCTGACCATGGCCGAATGGCTGATCGACGGCGCCCCAAGTCGGTCGATGCTGCCGCTGGAGGCCGTGCGCGCGCATCCCTTCCAGCGCAACACCGGCTACAACGCCACCCGCGCGGCGGAGGCGTTGGGGTTTCATTACGGGTTGCACTGGCCCGGCCGGCAGGTGACCAGCGCGCGTGGCATCCGGCGCGTGCCGCTGCATGATCGGCTGGCGCAGGCGGGCGCGGCGTTCGCCGAACGGATCGGCTGGGAAGTGCCGATGCATTTCGGTGGTGGTTGGGAGGGCGCGCCGTCACTCCGCTGGAAGCCCTGGTCGGCGCAGGTTCGCGCTGAATGCCTGGCCGCGCGCGATGCCGCCGTGCTGCTGGATCAATCCATGTATGCCAAGATCCTGGTGCAGGGGCCGGATGCGGTGCGCGCCCTGAACCGGGTCTGCGGCGCGCAGATGGATGTGTCTGTCGGCACCTCGGTCTACACGCAGTTTCTGAATGCGCGCGGCGGAATCGAGGCGGATGTGACCGTCACGCGCATCGCGCCCTCGCAGTTCATGGTGATCACCGGCCACCCCAGCCAGATGCGCGACCCGCAGCATATCAAGGCCCATGCCGACCCCGATTGGCGGTTCGAGCTGTTCGATGCGACCTCGGCCTACGGGTTGCTGACCCTGCATGGCCCCAAGGCCCGCGCGATCCTGCAAGCGATCAGCGGCGATGACCTGTCAAACGCGGTGTTCCCCTTTGGCGCGGCGCGCGAGATCGACATCGCCCATGCGCGCGGATGGGCGATCCGGCGGTCTTTTCTGGGGGAATTGGGGTTTGAACTGCTGGCCGCGACCGAATTCATCGCCGGGATTTATGAGGCGCTGACGGACGCAGGCGCCCCCCACGGGCTGCGCCACATGGGCATGTTCGCGATGAACGCCTGCCGGTTGGAAAAAGGGTTCCGTCATTTCGGGCATGACATCGCCGATGAGGACACGCCCTATGAAACCGGCCTTGGCTTCGCGGTGGACCTGTCCAAGCCGGACTTCATCGGCAAAGCCACGCTGGCAGCGCAAAAGGCGGGCGGGGTGCCCAAGAACCGCACCGTGGTGCTGCATGTCCCTGGCCTGACCGCCGAAACCGGCCCCTACCTGATCCACAATGAACCGCTCTGGAAAGATGGGCGGATCGTCGGTCACGTGACCTCGGGCGACTGGGGGTTCAGGGTGGACAAGATGATCGGCCTTGCCAGCCTTGAAAACCCGGATGGGGTATCGAAAGACTGGATCAATCAGGGCGGCTTTACGGTTCAGATCGCCGGGCAGATGTGGCCCGCAGAGCTTCAACTGGCCCCGCTTTATGATCCGGCGGGCGAAAGGATGCGCGGCTGAGCCGCTACAGGAGGGTGACATGACAAAGACAATTCTGGTGATCGGCACCTATGACACCAAGGACGATGAGCTGCACTACATGTGCGAGCGTATCATCGCGCTGGGCGGCAAGGTTGTGTCGATGGATGTCAGCGTGCTGGGCGATCCGTCCAGGCCAACCGATATTTCCAAGCATGACGTGGCGGCGGCGGCGGGCAAGACCATTCAGGATGCCATCGATTCAGGCGATGAAAACCACGCCATGCAGATCATGGCGGCGGGCGCGGCGAAACTGACGGCGCGGTTGCATGCAGAGGGCAAGATCGACGGCATGGTCGGGCTGGGCGGTACGATGGGCACCGATCTGGTGCTCGATTGCGCACAGGCGCTGCCCCTGGGTGTGCCGAAATATGTGGTGTCTACGGTGTCCTTCTCGCCGCTGATCCCCGCTGACCGGCTGGCCCCTGATATCCAGATGATTCTCTGGGCTGGCGGGCTTTATGGTCTGAACTCGGTGTGCAAATCATCCCTGTCGCAGGCGGCGGGCGCGGTTCTGGGCGCGGCGCAAACGGTCGAGGCCCCGGTGCGCACGCGCCCGGTGATCGGCATGACCAGCCTTGGATCATCCTGCCTGCGCTACATGAAACTGCTGCGTGATCCCTTGGAGGCGCGCGGGTTCGAGGTCGCTGTGTTCCACGCCACCGGCATGGGCGGCATGGCGTTCGAGGCGCTGGCGCGGCAAGGCTACTTCGCCGCCGTGCTGGATCTGGCGCTGCCGGAACTGGGCAACCTGATGGTCGGCTCGGTGATCAATTCGGGCGCGGACCGGGGCACCAACGCAGGGGCCGCAGGCATCCCGCAGATCGTCAGCCCCGGCTGCGCGGATCTGATCGATTACGCCGGCTGGCAGGAGATCCCCCCAAAATACGCCGACCGCCCGTTTCATGCCCACAACCGGCTGATAAAGTCGTCCGGCCTGTCACCGGATGAACGTCGCGAATTGATCCGCGACATCGCCAAGCGGCTGGACGGTGCGCGCGCCCCCGTGCAGTTCATCATGCCGCTGCAAGGGGTTGAGGAATGGGACCGTGCGGGCGGCCCGGCGCATGACCCGGACGGGCTGGCCGCGATGGTGGACGAGGTGCGCAAATCCATGCGCGTGCCGGTGACCGAGGTCGACTGCCACATCAACGACCAAGCCTTCGCGGATGCCGTTCTGGCGATTCTGGACGGCTGGATCGCCGACGGCACGGTCAAGGTCTGAGCCATGGATGACCGCTACGCCATCCTGTTCGAGCCGGTCAGGATCGGCCCCGTGACCGCGCCCAACCGCTTCTTTGCCGTGCCCCACGCGACGGGCCATTCGCCGCTGATGCCCAACGGTTCCATCGCCCTGCGCGAAATGAAGGCCATGGGCGGCTGGGGCACGGTCTGCATGCAACTGGCCGAGATCGATCCGACCTCGGATATCTCGGACTTGCCGATCGAGACCTTCTGGGACGCGCAGGATGTCGCCTCGCACCGCGCGCTGACCGACCGGTTGCGCGCGCAGGGGGCGCTGTCGGCGGTGGAAATCGCCCATACCGGCTTGCGGGGGCGGGGATTCACCAATGGCTACCCGGTCTGGGGGCCGTCGAACATGCCGATCCTGAAGCCCGACATGCCGGTGCAGGCGCGGGCGATGGACAAGGCCGATATCAAGGCGCTGCGCCAAAGCTACCGCGCGGCGGTGGGGCGCGCGCGCGACGCGGGCTATGACATGGTCTATGTCTATGCCGCGCATGATGCGTCGATCCTGTGGCACTTCCTGTCACCCGCCTACAACCACCGCAGTGATGAATACGGCGGCAGCTTTGAAAACCGGATGCGGCTGTTTCGTGAGGTGCTGGAGGAAACGGTCGAGGAAGCCGCCGGCGACATGGCCGTGGCGGTGCGCATCGCCGTGCATGAATTGAACGGCCCGCAGGCGATCACCGCCGATGGCGAAGGGCGTGACCTGATCGAGGCCTTGGCGGATGTGCCGGACCTGTGGGACGTGAATGTCTGCGGCTGGAGCCGCGATTCCGGCACCTCGCGCTTTGATCCGGAAGGGTTTCAGGAGGAATTCACCAGCTTCGTCAAGCAGGTCAGCCGCAAGCCGGTGGTGGGCGTGGGGCGGTTCACTTCACCCGATGCGATGGTCAGCCAGATCCGGCGCGGTGTTCTGGACTTGATCGGCGGCGCGCGCCCGTCGATTGCCGATCCATTTCTGCCCGACAAGATCCGTGAAGGCCGGCTGGAAGACATTCGCGAATGCATCGGCTGCAACATTTGCGTGGCCTCGGACGCCAATTCCGTGCCACTGAGCTGCACGCAGAACCCGACGATCAGCCAGGAATGGAAACGCGGCTGGCACCCGGAGATTATCCCCGCCGCCAAATCCCGGCAATCCATGCTGGTGATCGGCTCTGGCCCGGCGGGGTTGGAGGTCGCGCTGACGCTGGCCCGCGCGGGGCATGAGGTGACAGTGGCCGAGAAACACGCCGATTTCGGCGGGCGGGTGCGCCGTGAAAGCGCGCTGCCCGGGTTGGCCGCCTGGGGGCGGGTGGCGGACTACCGGCTATATCAGTTGCGGCAGATGGGCAATGTCTCGCTGTTTGCAAACAGTGAAATCACCGCCGAAACGGTGGGGGATTTCGGGGCCGATCATGTGCTGGTGGCCACGGGGTCTCATTGGGGCAATGATGGCTTTGGCAGCACCCGGTTCAGCGCGGTCCCCGGTTTTGCGGACGCCGCACTGTCGGTGGATGCGGTGATGGACGGGGCCAAGGTGTCCGGATCGGTGGTGATCTATGACGATGACCATTATTACATGGGCAACATTCTGGCCTCGGTTCTGGCCAAACGCGGTTTGGAGGTGACGATCATCACCCCGCAAGCGACTCTGGCCGGGTGGATGGGCGCCACGCTGGAACAGCCGCGCGTGATCGCCGAACTGGCGGGGTTGGGGGTGCGTGTGCTGACCAACCACGCCGCCACGGGTTTCAAGGACGGGGTGCTGGACCTGGTGGTCGCCAACACGGGCGCGCCAGCCGTGCCGGTCGAGGCGGCGACACTGATCCACGTGGGCCTGCGCCACCCGGATCTGTCCCTGTGGTCTGCCATGCCCGAGGGGGTGCCCAAGTCATTGATCGGCGATGCCTCGGCCCCCGGGACGATTCAGGCGGCAGTGTTTTCCGGCCACCGTGCCGCGCGGGAGATCCTTGAGGGCGGGCGACAGCCGATGAAGCGTGAGCGCCCCGTGATCTTCGGCTAATCATTGTCCGACAGCCCGGCCCCCGCGCCCGCCAACCGGCTTGCCTCGGTCGCCGGTGCATAGGTGCGTTGGGCGAAGGCGGTCAGGATCGCGGCGGTGTCGTCGGACACCTCGGCGCGGCTGTGGCGGATCATGGCCGCGCCGAAGGGGGCCTTTGCCAATGCGGCGGTCACGTCCGAAATATCGGGCAGCGCGGACAAATCGCCCAGGGCGAACATCCCGTCACCATCGGCGCGGGTCTGCACCGCGCCGATGGTCAGGCACACAGGGTGGCCCAGCCGTCGCGCGGTCATTTGCGCGAAGCCAAGCAGCAAGATCGGCTGGGCGACGCCGTGCATCTGGATCGGCCCGGACGCCAGCGCAGCGGCGAAATCGTTCAGGCAACACCCGGCCGCAACCGGGCAGAGCGTGCCGCCCTTGGCGCGCCACGGGCCAATCGCGTTCACGGGGGCGACGGCATTTTGCGCCAGCCCGTCGTGCCGCTGCAACAACAGCGCCAGGGCGGCGGGTGCATCCACGCCCCATTCGCACAAGACCCGCGTGGCCCTGCCGGTTTCCTCGGCCAGGCCCCAGCTCATTCCGCGACCGCGTGCGGCCTTGCGCGCCAGGGCCTCGATCTCGTTCAGGGACCAGTTCATGACGCGGCCTGCACAGTGGGCAGGGTCCAGTCATCGGCGTCTTCGTCCGCCAGATCCTGCGGAAAGGGCGCACCCATGAACATGTTGATGCGCACCCAGCGGTCCGAGCGCGGATCAAAATGCCCGGCGCCAAAACACGCCAGCTTGGCGCGCAACAGGTCGATGGGGAGCATCTGCGCGGCAATCGTGTTGTCGCGGATTTCGGCATAGGGGAGCGTGGCGGTGATCTGCACGCGGCGGGCGATGTGCCGGTGTTCGGGGTGGCGCCGCAGGAATTCGGCCAGTGGCCCGTCAGGGGCGGATTGCAGATCGGCATACAGGCGCGCGGCGTCGCGGCCGGGGCACAAGGGTTGCTCATAGGGTTCAATGGGTTCTTCGGCGCGTTCGCCCAGCCGGGGTTCCAGCTTTTCCTCGGACACATACCAGACCCGCGCGCTGGCCTGCGCGCTGTCCCAATCCTCGGCCAAAGCCCAGTCGTAAAGATCGGCGGTCAGGGCGCGCAGCGTGGCCACGGGCATCGCGCCGTCGATGGCAAAACTGGCGGCTTCATCGGCATTCAGCGTGTCACCCAGATCATCGACAAGATCACCGTAAGGCTCAATCATCAGCGATAAAAGCTGTTCCTGCCCCTCTTCGCTCAGGGTCGTTTCGGCCCAGAGCCAGAGCGCATTCCACGGCTGTAGGCCGGACAGGGGCGTGTCGGTCAGATGGGCTTCCAGCCGGGCCAGATCGGCCCGCAAAGCCGCCAGCTTGACCTGCTGCGCCGGGTGGTCCGAGCGCCACAGATCGGCGTTGATCCGCGCCCGCGCGACAAGCCGGTGAAATGCCTGCACCCGGTCCGGCGTGGCAGCAGGCAGGCTGCGCACACGGGCCAGCGCGGTTTCGCGCGCGGTGATCCAGTTGTTCAGCAGGGCGGGGTGGTTGATCAGATACGGGGCCATGCCCAGCCCGGTGGAATTGCCGATCCCGAACCGGCGGCGCAGGGCAGGGTCCATGCGCACAGCGGTGCCCGGGGCGCGCAGGGCGGCCAGATGTTCGACCAGATCCAGCACGAAGGCGCGGGTCAGGAACACCGACAGCATTTCGATCTGGAACGGTGCCTTGAATTCGGGCCGGTCTGATGTGGCTTCGCGGTCGGCCGCGCCCAGCTTGCCGGATCCGTAAACCGCCGTGGTGCGCATCAGGTAGCCGACATCGGTGCTCATTTGTGCATCCGGCTGGCGGCCAGCGGCCAGTCTTTCCAGCACATGATCGAACAGCCGCACAGACCGGTTGGCGCGGGACACGGACAATTCGCGCTGCGCCACGCGCCCCGCTTCCTGCCTGGGGATACTGGCGCGCAGGCGTTCGATATCGTCGGCGGTGGGAATGCCGTCGAACAGGGTAAAGGTGGCATCCCAGGCGGTGGCAATTACCCGGTCCGAGCGTTTCTCGGGCGGAAGATCATGTGCGAAGGCGACCAGCGAATAGCTGTGGCGCGGGGCATGGGCGGTATAGACGGCATGGCCGACGCCCTTGGCGTCGATATCGAAGACCGGGCGCTCGAAACGCCAGGTTTCCGCTTTCATCCGCCGCAGCAGCACCCGCATGAAGGACAACCGGCTTTGGTGCAAGGATCCAAGCCGCGACAGGCGCATGACCGTGTTCGGATCGCGCAGCGGAACGGTGTGCTGACCCATCAAGATCTCCTATCCGGCGGGGGTGAAATTTTCGGCGAAAAACCGGTGCCAGTTGTCGCCCATCAGCCCCGCGACCTCGGCTGCGTCAAAGCCGATTTCCCGCAACCCCGATTCGATGGCGCCAAAGTCCCGATTGTCACGGAACCAGCTTGGCATGGGCGGAAAGCCCGGCGCGCTGGCCGATCCCTCGCCAAAGTCGATGTCCTTGGACCAGCGGCCCACGCGCATCCATTCGACCACGCTGTCGGGCTGATCCTGGCACAAGTCACTGCCGATGCCGAAGTGTTCCGCGCCGAACTGGTCCGCAGCCCGCGCAACCATCTGGCAGAAGCTGTCCAGGGTGCAGGCGGATTTGTTCTTCAGGTGGTGCGGATACAGCGAAAACCCCATCATCCCGCCGTTCCGGGTGACCGCGCGCACGACGTCGTCGCGCTTGTTGCGCAGGGCGGGTTGCCAGGAATGCAGGTTGGCGTGGGTGATGGCTATGGGGCGCTCGGAAATCTCGGCCGCCTGAATGGTCGAGCGGTCGGCGGAATGGCTCATGTCGATGACCAAGCCGACGCGGTTCATTTCCTTGATGACCTGACGGCCCATGCGGGTGATGCCGGGGTCATCATCCTCGTAACACCCGGTCGCCAGCAGGGACTGGTTGTTGTAGCTCAGCTGCATGAATCGCGCGCCCAGCTTGTGCAGGATTTCGACCAGCCCGATGTCATCCTCGATCGGGCTGGGGTTCTGAAAGCCGAAGAAGATGGCGGTGCGCCCGGTTTCGCGGGCGCGGGCCACGTCGCTGGCCCATTCGCCGTGGAAAATCAGGTCCGGGTGCTGTTCGAACCAACGGTTCCAGCGTTCGATGTTCAGCACCGTCTCGCGGAAATTCTCGTGATAGGCGATGGTCACATGCACCGCGTCGACGCCGCCGTCGCGCATCTGGCGAAAGATCTTTTCGGACCAGTTGGCGTATTGCAGGTTGTCGATGCGGTAGTTGGTCATGGTCGTCCTCTTGTCTGACGGCGCTGCGCCCTCCCGGGGGGAGGGTCGGGCGCAGCGTTCGGCGCAGGCGCCGAACGCAAAATCAATCAGTCGGGTGTGCCGGAGCTGACATAGGCCGTCTTGACGGTGGTGTAGAATTCCGCCGCATAGGTGCCTTGTTCGCGTGAGCCATAGCTGCTGTCCCCGCGCCCGCCGAAGGGAACGTGGTAATCGGTGCCCGCCGTCGGCAAGTTGACCATCACGCAGCCGGTGCGCGCGTTGCGGCGGAAATGGGTGGCGCGGGCCAGAGAGCGTGTGACGATGCCCGATGTCAGACCGAACCGCGTGTCGTTCACCACATGCAGCGCCTCGTCATAGCTGCCGACCTTGATGACGGCGGCCAGCGGGGCAAACATTTCCTCGCGGTTGATGCGCATGGCGTTGGTGGTGTTCACGAACACACCGGGGGTCATGAAATAGCCCTCGGTCTCGCGGCTGACACGTTCGCCGCCGCAGGCCAGTTCCGCGCCCTCGGCCTTGCCCAGGTCGACATAGGCCAGGTTCTCGGTCAACTGCTGTTCACTGGCGACAGGGCCGATCTGCGTGCCTGGGGTCAACGCGTGGCCAACCTTCATTGCCTGCGCCCCGGCAACCAGCCTTTCAACGAACGCATCGTGGATGCCGGCGTGCACCACCAGACGCGACGAGGCCGTGCATTTCTGCCCGGTGCCGCCAAAAGCCCCGCCCAGAGCCAGATTGACCGCCAGGTCCAGATCGGCGTCATCCATCACGGCCAGCGCATTCTTCGAGCCCATTTCCATCTGCACCTTGGTCAGGTTGCCGATGGCGGCGGCGGCTATTCCCTTGCCCACCGGGACCGACCCGGTGAAGGAAATGGCGTTCACGGCGGGGCTTTCCACCAGCCGCTGGCCAACGCTGCCACCCGGCCCCATGACCAGGTTGAACAACCCCTTGGGGATGTCCTGACGGCTGATGATTTCGGTCAGCGCCACGGCCGACGCGGGCGTCAGATTGGCGGGTTTCCAGATCACCGCGTTGCCAAACGCCAGCGCCGGTGCGATTTTCCAGGATGCCGTGGCGGTGGGGACGTTCCACGGGCTGATGATCGCCACCACGCCCACGGGTTCGCGGCGCACATCCACTTCGACCCCATCGCGCACGCTGTCGGCGGTGTCGCCGATCTGGCGCAGAACCTCGGCGGCGTAGTAGGTGAAGAACTGCCCGGCGCGGTAGACTTCGCCCTTGCCCTCGGCCAGCGGTTTGCCTTCCTCGCGGCTCAAAAGGGTGCCCAGTTCCTCGGCACGGGCCATCAGTTCGGTGCCGATCGCCATCAGCACGTTCTGCTTGCGCTCCAACCCGTAGCGCGCCCATTCCGCCTGCGCCTGCCGGGCGGCGGCCAGCGCCTGATCCAGCTGTTCACCGCTGGCCTGCGCGAAATGGCCGATGGTGTCCGACAGGTCGGACGGGTTGATGTTGGCGATCGTCGCGGGCCCCGAAACCCACTCCCCGGCGATGTAGTTCTGCTTGGTATCGGTCATGTCGGCCCTTCGATCTTGCGCGCGCGGATTGCGCGGTCGATGAGCAGTAAGCGCGTCGGCCTTGTTTGAATCAAACGAAAACTATTGCAATTTCCTTCAGTCATGCTGAATTTTTATCGGCGCACGGTCGGGGTCTTTCAGTTTCGCCGCCAGAATCATGTCCACAAAGGCTTTCGCCGCCGGGGTCAGCCAGTTGCGCGACGGGGTGGCCATCCAGACCACGCGCCGCACCGACACATCCTTGAGCGGCAGGAAGGCCAGTTCGGTGCCCTGGGTCGGCACCGCCAGTCGCGGCAGCACGGTGATGCCGGCCCCGGCGCGCACTAGCGCCAGCAGCGACGCCGTGTTGGGCACCATCAGACGCGAGGCTTCCAGTACGGGCTGAAACCGCGGGTCGGTGATCTGGTCGCACAGCTCGTTGGCGATGAAATCCTGCCCGGACATGTCATCCCAGGTCAGGCTGTCCCATTCCCGCGCCAGCCGCGCATCGGCCCGGCACACCACACCGAACGGATCGGACAGCAGCTTGTGCCGGTCGAACCCGGTCACCGGGCCGATGCTGGCCAGACCGATATCGGCGCGCTCGAGCTGCAATTCCTGTTCGACGGCGGCGGAGTTCATGTCGCGCATTTCAACCCGCACGCTGGGATAGCGCACCATGAAGGCCTTCAGGATCGGTGGCAGGATCTGGGTCGCGATCGACGGTGTCACGGCCAGCCGCACGCGCCCCAGTTCGGACCGCGAGAGGCCGTCGATATTGGCCAGCGTCTGGTCGAAATGATCCAGTTCGCGCCGCGCCTCGTGATAGATCTGTTCGCCCAGATTGGACAGCCGTGCCTTGCGGGTGGTCTCGAACAATGGCGCGCCGACATGATCCTCGAACTGCTTGAGCATCATCGACACCGCCGATGGCGTGCGCCCCAGCACATCCGCCGCGTCCGACAGGCGCCCGTTTTCCACCACCGCCACGAAGCAGCGCAGCATCTCGATCTTGATTGCCACCGTGGCCCCCCGCTTTGCCCGTTGCCCCGCCGTGATACAGGCATCGGGGGGGGTTAGGCCATAGGCGCGCGCCGTTTGGATGCGGGCGGTTGCATTTGCGCGGGCAGGGGCGCATCGTTTCGCCTTCAGATGCGCGAACCAATCGGAGGCAGAATGCCCGTCGCCCTGCAAAATCCCTATCGCGGCACCGGCCTGCCGGACCAGACGCATTATCCCAAAAGCGATGCCCATGCGGTGGGGGCGTTGCTGGCGCTGTGCCCGGCGCATGAGCCGACGCCGCTGATCGCGTCCGCCGTGCTGGCGGGCAAGGCCGGGGTGGCGCGGCTGTGCATCAAGGACGAACGCGGGCGCATGGGGCTGGGCAGCTTCAAGGCGCTGGGCGCGGCCTATGTCATCGCCCATCATGCCGAAAGCGCGCGGCAGGGCGATGACTGGGCCCATGCGCTGAGCGGGCGCACCTATGTCACCGCCAGCGCCGGCAATCACGGGCTGTCGGTTGCCGCCGGGGCGCGGGTGTTCGGCGCGCAGGCTGTGGTTTATCTGGCGGACACGGTGCCCGAACCCTTCGCGGCCCGGCTGCGCGGCATGGGTGCGACGGTGGTGCGCGCGGGCGACACCTACGAGGCCAGCATGGACGCCGCCGCGCAAGCCGCCCGCGACAAGGGCTGGACGCTGTTGTCCGACAGCTCATGGCCCGGCTACACCGAATTGCCGACGCTGGTGATGGAAGGCTATCTGCAAATGGCGGCCGAGATCGTCGCGCGCATCGACACGCCGCCCACGCATATCCTGTTGCAGGCCGGTGTTGGCGGGCTGGCGGCGGCGGTTGCGGCGCATGCACGGCTGGCCTGGGGCGATGGGCCGGTGATCATCGTCGTCGAACCCGACGCTGCGCCCGCCCTGTTCGACAGCATCGGCTCGGGCGCGCTGGTGACGTCACGGGGGCCGGTCTCGGCCATGGGGCGGCTGGATTGCAAAACGCCGTCGATGGTCGCGCTTGCCGGTCTGGCGCGGGATGCGGACCTGTTCGTCACCATCTCGGAAACCGAAGCGGCGAATGCGGTGGCGGTTCTGGCGCAAAACGGGCTGGCGTCCACGCCGTCGGGCGCTGCGGGAATCGCCGCGTTGCTGGCCGGTCTGCCGCAGGTCGGCGCCGATGCGCATGTGCTGGCGATCCTGAGCGAAGGGCCCGAGGATGGCTGATCCGGCGGCGCGCGGGTTTTCCTATGATCTGACCGGCCCCATCGGCACGGCGGCGACGCTGGGGCTGATCGTGTTGCAGGTCGATGAAACCATCGAACAGGACTTCCGCCGCCTGTTCCCCGCGCGCGGCGTCGCGCTGCATGTCACGCGCATCCCGTCGGGCGATGAATTGACCCCCGACACCATCGCCGCGATGGCGTTGGCGCTTCCAGCCGCCGCGTCGCTGTTGCCGTCAGCCGCCACGTTTGGCGCGGTCGGGTATGCCTGCACGTCCGGCACCACGCTGATCGGTGCCGACAGGGTGTGTGAACTGGTGTCCGGCGCGGTGAACACCCGCGTCGTGGCCGACCCGCTGAGCGCCAGCATCGCGGCGTTGCAGGCGGTGGGGGCGCGGCGCGTCGGTATCGTCTCGCCCTATATCGACAGCGTCGCCACGCCGATCCGCCGCGCGTTCGGGCGCGCGGGCTTTGACGTGCCCGCGACCCTGTCCTTCGGAGAAGAGGTCGAAGCCCGCGTGGCGCGTATCGATCCCGCGTCGATCCGGAGAGCCGCGATGGAGGTCGCGGCGCAGGCCTCGCTGGATGCGGTGTTCCTGTCCTGCACGAATCTGCGCACGCTCGATATCATCGACCCGCTGGAACAGGCGCTGGGCATCCCGGTGATCAGCAGCAACCAGGCACTGGCCTGGCACATGGCGCGGCAAACCGGCGCGCCGCTGGCCGCCGATGCGCCCGGGCGCCTGATGCAGGCAGGGCGTTAGGCGGGTTTCATGACCAAGCGCATCGGCTTCCGGCATCTGCATCATTTCCTGGCGATGGCACAGGAAAAATCCATGACCCGCGCGGCGCAGGCGCTCAACACCGTGCAGCCAGCCTTGTCGCGCAGTCTGCGCGAACTGGAGCAGGAGCTGGAAGCGCCGCTGTTTCACCGCACCCCACAGGGCCTGATCCTGACCGAAGCGGGCGAGGAACTTCTGGCCCATACCAAGGGTCCGCTGAACCAGATCGACGCCGGCATCGCCAGCGTCCGGGGCGAACGCGAACGCGCTTCGGTGCGTATTTCGGTTGCACCTGCGGCGTCGCGTATGTTGTGTGTCGATGCGATCAGCGCCTTTTCC
>Ga0316205_10002002_pt1 | contig 22766 bp, 22 predicted proteins | sample 3monthpyrite_MG_FD_204941 | JGI IMG/M metagenome (GOLD analysis project Ga0316205, IMG submission 204941) | Microbial mat bacterial communities from mineral coupon in-situ incubated in ocean water Damariscotta River, Maine, United States -... | ecosystem: Environmental > Aquatic > Marine >... | reverse complement strand
GAAACCGTTCAGTTTAACGAAGTTCTGATGCTTGGTGGAGACAGCGTAACCGTTGGCGCGCCAATGATTGATGACGCCGCTGTGCAAGCCGAAATTCTGGAGCAGACCCGCTCCGCCAAGACGATCTCTTATGTAAAGCGTCGTCGTAAGCACTCAAGCCAGCGCAAGCGTGGCCACCGCCAGCCTTTGACCTTGGTGAAAATCACCGGGATCCTTGAAAAAGGCGCGGGTAAATCGGGTGTTAAGGCGGCTTTGGGCACTGTTTCCGGTGCTGCGGTTGCTGCTGCTGCGAAGCCTGTTAAAGCCACCAAAAAGGCGGCGCCTAAAGCGGCTGCCAAGTCAGATGAAGGCAAAGTCGGCAATGCGCCAGCTAACCTTTTGAAGGGCGCTCAAGGCGATGCGGACGATCTCAAGAAGATCTCCGGCGTTGGCCCGAAGCTCGAAGGCACACTAAACGAAGTTGGCGTTTTCCACTTCTGGCAGATCGCCGAGTGGGGCCCGGCTGAGATTGAATATATGGATGATCGTCTGTCCTTTAAGGGCCGCATCGAGCGCGACGATTGGATCAAGCAAGCTGGCGAATTCGCCGAAGCTGCGAAATAAGGAGAGCGACGAATGGCACATAAAAAAGCAGGTGGTTCATCCCGTAACGGCCGCGACTCAGCTGGTCGCCGCCTTGGTGTAAAAAAATACGGTGGTGAGCTCGTGATCGGCGGTAATATCATCGTGCGGCAGCGCGGGACCAAATTTTGGCCCGGCGAAGGCGTGGGCATGGGTAAAGACCACACAATTTTTGCGACTCAAGAAGGCAATGTGAAGTTTCACAAAGGCTTGAAAAAGCGCACCTTTATTTCGGTTCTTCCGGTGGCGGAGGCCGCTGAATAACCGGAACCTCTGGAAACACACACTTTGAGGGCTCGGTGGCAACACCGGGCCCTTTTTCGTTGCTTTTGTATTGTTGCAGGAGAGTAAATTGAAAGATGTCATCAAAACCGAGCGCCTGACGTTGCGACCGTTGCTTGATAGTGACGCGGGTAATATTTCACTTTTTGTCGGCGATAAGCGGGTCGCGATGAACCTTGCAGTGGTTCCCCACCCTTATCCTGCGGGGGCGGCAGAGAGCTTTATTGCATATTCGCGTGCTCCCGAAACAACCGAGATTGTATGGGGCATGGATAAAGACAACGCCTTGATCGGGGTGATCTCGATCACGCCCGAAAACGAGGGCGTGGGTAATATCGGTTATTGGCTCGCCCCGCAGCTTTGGGGCAGCGGGTTTGTATCAGAGGCATTGGCGGCTGTGCTGGAATATGCCCGAGCCGAGGGCTTTGCGCGGCTAAAGGCCAGTGTTCACCAGCGCAATGAAGGATCGGCCAAAGTGCTGATGAAGAACGGTTTTTCATACCTCGGCGAGAGCGACACCCACTCGATTCCACGCGGCGGCATGGTGCCTGCTTGGGAATATGAACTGGTATTGAACGATGGATAGCTGTCGCCTGCGTTTAATGTGCCAAGACGATTTTGGCGCTTTTCATGCAATGATGAGCGATTTTGGCGTTGTCAAAATGACGATGAGTTGGCCGTGGCCGGCTGAGCCAGATTTTACAAGGGCCTGCATGAATACACCCGAGGCGAAAAGTGGCGCCTCGATGGTAATTGATTGCGGTGGTGCCTTTGCTGGCCAGATCTTTCTCAAAAATGGAGAGATCGGATATATGCTGGCCAGAGCCTATTGGGGCCGCGGTATTGCTACTTGGGCTGTGCGGGAAATGTTGGCCTATGGCTTTACTGACCCAGATACCAAAGTTATTACAGCAGGCACTTGGGACGATAACCCCGCCTCAATGTCGGTTTTGCGCAAGTGCGGGTTTGAAAAAACCGGGGAGTCTACATTGTTTTGTAGGCCGCGTGGGTATGAACTCAATGGACCTGATTATGCAATTACGCGCGCCAATTGGGCAGATAGCCTGCGTTTTCGAATTGAAACCAAACGGTTGATTATTGAGCCGTTATCGCTGGACGATGCTGCCGAATTAACCGATTTGATGGATGATTCCGAAATCGCCCGGATGATGGGCAGTTTTGTCAGCCCATTTCACATTGAAGATGCCAGGAAATGGCTGCGAGAGCGCTTGCACTCTAGAAATTCTGGTCGTTTCGCCAAAGTATCGCTGCACGATGGTTCCCTAATTGGCTACCTCCGCTTGGGCGTTGGAAGGCTTGCCGCGCATGACGAGGATATCAGCCTTGGCTATGCTATTGGCAGTGCAAATACGGGCCAAGGCTATGCTTCAGAAGCTGTGCCCCCATTTCTTGCCCAAAGCGTAGCTGATTATGCGCATGAGCAGGTGTCAGCGGCCGTTATGTCAGACAACACGGCCTCAATTCGCCTGCTGACAAAGCTTGGCTTTAAGAAAATAGACGAACGCATGTATTTGGTGTCAGGTCGGCTTGAGAAAACCCCGCTCTTCCTGTATCGCTTGGCCTGCACTCATAGGACAGCATCATGAAATTCCTCGATCTCACCAAAGTCTATATCCGCTCCGGCCAAGGCGGAAAGGGCTGCACCAGCTTTCGCCGCGAAGCCTATGTCGAATTCGGTGGGCCTGATGGCGGCGACGGTGGGGCCGGTGGGTCTGTGTGGGTCGAGGCTGTCGACGGCCTAAACACGCTGATCGATTTTCGCTACCAACAGCACTTTTTTGCCCAAAACGGCCAAGCCGGCATGGGGCGGCAGATGTCCGGGAAAAATGGTGACGATATCATTTTGCGTGTGCCAGTGGGCACAGAGATTCTCGACGAAGATCAGGAAACCGTATTGGCAGACCTGACCCGCCTCGGACAAAGGGTGATGCTCGCGCAAGGCGGCAACGGAGGTTGGGGGAATCTGCGGTTTAAATCCTCGGTTAATCAGGCCCCGCGCCGCTCAAACCCTGGCCAAGAGGGTGTGGAGCGCACAATTTGGCTGCGGCTGAAACTGATCGCCGATGTGGGCCTTTTGGGCATGCCAAACGCGGGGAAATCCACTTTTCTGGCCGCTACATCAAATGCCCGCCCAAAAATTGCTGATTATCCGTTTACCACTCTGCACCCGAATCTCGGGGTTGTCGGGGTGGATAACACAGAGATTGTTATCGCTGACATTCCGGGCTTAATTGAAGGTGCATCCGAAGGCACTGGCCTTGGGCACCGGTTTCTCGGCCATGTAGAACGGTGTTCGGTATTGCTCCATTTGGTTGACGGCACCGCCGAGGACGTGGCCGAAGACTACCGCATAATTTCGGCCGAGTTGGAGAAATATGCCGAAGATCTCGCCAAGCGGCCGCGTGTGGTGGCACTGAACAAGATAGATGCGCTTGAGAAAGAGGTGCGGGCAGAAAAGCTTGCTGCGCTAAAAGCTGCGGTGGGGGGAAAGGTCTTTGCCATGTCGGCGGTGAGCCACGAAGGCGTGATAGATGTGCTTCGGGCGTTGAAATCCGTAATTGATGCGGCAAAGGTCGCGGAGGTCGAAGCCGAACAGGAACCCGTGACATGGAAACCCTGAGCAGCGAAATACTGACGGCTGCAAAAGTTGTTGTGCTGAAAATTGGCTCTGCGTTGCTGGTAGAGCAGGGCGCACTGCGGGAAGATTGGCTGGACAGCATCGCGCAGGATGTAGCCATGCTAAAAAAGCAAGGCAAGCAAGTGATCGTTGTCTCGTCCGGCTCGATTGCGCTTGGCCGCAGTGTGCTTGATCTTGCGGCCGGTGTGCTGCCTCTGGAGCAGGCACAGGCCGCCGCGGCTGTAGGCCAGATTCGACTCGCTCGGGCCTATCAAGCGGCGCTTCAGCCACACGGAATAGAGACCGCACAAGTGCTGCTCACGCTGGAAGATAGCCAGAACCGCAGGCGATATCTGAACACGCGCGCAACCCTTAATGCTTTGTTATCGCTCGATGTTGTTCCAATTATAAATGAAAATGATACGGTCGCCACCGACGAAATCCGCTATGGTGACAATGACCGCCTTGGGGCGCAAGTGGCCTCTTTGATAGGGGCAGATGCGCTGGTTCTGCTCTCCGATGTGGACGGGCTCTATAGCGCTGATCCGCGTATAGATACCTCTGCAAAGCATTTTCCCGATGTTGCCGAGATCACTCACCAGATTGAAGATATGGCTGGAGACCCAGGCACAGCGGGCGCTTCGGGCGGGATGCGCACCAAACTGATGGCGGCCCAAATCGCGACCAATGCGGGCTGTGCTATGGCAATCGCCAAGGGCGAAAAAAAACGGCCCGTGCAAGGGCTTCTGAAAGGCGACCGCTGCACATGGTTTAAAGCAGGCCAAGACCCAAGCTCGGCCCGCAAGCGTTGGATTTCTGCTATGAAGATGGCGGGAACCGTGACAATTGATGCCGGTGCAGCGCGCGCACTGCGCAGCGGAAATTCTCTGCTCCCCGCTGGCGTGCGCGCCATCGAGGGTGAATTCGGGCGCGGCGATCCGGTGGAAATCAGAAGCCTCGAAGGCAATTTGGTTGCCAAAGGGCTTGCGGGATACTCGGCTGAAGAAGCAACAAAAATTATGGGTGCGAAAAGCACCGAAATCGAAGCATTGCTGGGGTATTCGGGGCGAAGCGCGCTGATCCATCGCGATGATATGGCGATATAGGAGATGGATATGGATATTAAAGCTGTGATGCAGAACATTGGCCAAAGAGCAAAATCCGCCAGTGCCGAACTCGCTTTTGCCAGCCCCGAAGCGAAGAAAAACGCGCTGGAAGCGGCAGCGGATAGTATTGAATCACGGGTGCGGGAAATTTCTGCCGCCAATGAAAAAGACATGATTTATGGCCGTGAAAAAGGCCTGAGTGGCGCAATGCTGGACCGCCTGATGCTTGATGAGGCGCGTATTTGTGCCATCGCTGCGGGCCTGCGGGCTGTGGCAGCACAAGAAGATCCTGTCGGGGCAGTGCTTGCCAAATGGGACATGCCTTCGGGCCTCCATATTCAAAGGGTTTCAACCCCGCTTGGTGTGATCGGTGTCATCTATGAAAGCCGCCCAAATGTGACAGCTGATGCTGGCGGCCTGTGTTTAAAGGCCGGAAACGCGGCGATTTTGCGCGGTGGGTCCGAGAGCTTTCATAGCTCGCAAGCGATCCACGCCTGCCTTGTTCAAGGCTTGGAATCCGCTGGCCTGCCTGCTGATGCTATCCAGCTTGTGCCGACCCGTGATCGGGCGGCAGTCAGCGAAATGCTGACGATGACCGCCTATATTGACGTGATTGTCCCGCGCGGCGGTAAGGGGTTGGTGGGCCTTGTGCAACGCGAAGCACGGGTGCCGGTTTTTGCCCACCTTGAGGGAATCTGCCATGTGTATGTTGATGCCGCTGCCGACCCTGAAAAGGCGCGTGCGATTGTTATGAACGCAAAAACCCGCCGCACCGGGATTTGCGGCTCGGCCGAGACTGTGTTGATTGACAAAGCCTTTTTCGCCAAACACGCGGCTCCTTTTATTGGCGATATGGTAAAAGCCGGCGTGGAAGTGCGCGCCGCGGGCGTGCTCGCTGATCTTGACGGCACTGTTAAAGCAAAAGCCGAGGATTTTGGCGTTGAGTATCTTGATATGATAATTGCGGCAAAACTGGTTGACGGTGTCGATGATGCGATTAGGCATATCTCGGTTTTTGGTTCCAACCACACCGATGCGATTGTGACAGAGGATGACGCTGCTGCCGCGCGGTTTTTCCAGCGGGTCGATAGTGCGATCGTTATGCGCAATGCCTCAACCCAGTTTGCCGATGGCGGCGAATTTGGTATGGGGGCCGAGATCGGGATTTCGACCGGAAAAATGCACGCACGCGGGCCGGTGGGCGCCGCGCAATTGACCAGCTTCAAATATCTGGTCACCGGCAATGGGAGTGTTCGGCCTTAATAGCTATGGCGGCGCGGAAAGCTTGTGCATTTGGAGAGGACATGCGCGCGCCGCGCCAAAAACGTGGCGCGTGGGAATGGCGCATAAAAAAGGAGGCCGGAGCCTCCTGATTTCAGAAATGTAAGCTGTTAGCCTTAGCCGCGCCAGGTGCGCACTGGTCCGCTGTCCATATGCACGAAATTGGAGCGCCCGTATCTGCCTACGCCACCGGCGTTACACGCGATGGCGGCAGCGGCCATTTGGGATGTGGTGCGCGATGAGAGCCGCAAATCAGCGGCCATGCCTCTGACATGGTAAGAATTCGACGCGACACCGCGGTTACGTGAGGCCAGCATGGCATTTGTGGCGGGAGAGCGGTAGCCCGAAAGCATAAGATAAGGCTCATCGGTTTCCATCAGGCGATGGGTGGCGGCGATAATGTCGATATTACCGCGACTATAATTGATGGCTTCATTTACGCGCCAGTCGCGCATAAAGTTATTCACTTCGGTGAGCGCTTCTCTGATATATTCGCCTTCAATCCAATAAATCAAATTGATGGTTTCGGCGGTGCGTTGATTGCGCATTGAAATCCGGCGCACATCACCGGCGCCGCGCAATACCCCGGCAGCATTGCCGTAAACAGGCGCTGCAATAAGCGCGGTTGCGGCAAATGCACGCAAAATTCCGCGACGAGAAATCTGTTTTCTTTTCATGTAAGACCTGCCTGTCCCAACTCGAAATCGATGCGGTGCTGGTTTTTATGCACCAAGTTTATGCGAAACTTATGTCATATTTTGATTCACAGGCCAAGACTTTCTTTACCATAGGGGCAAGAAACCGCGCATCGGCTCAAGGATGTTAGCAAAAGCTTAACCACGCTCTATTTGTTCTGCATATGTTCACAAGACCTGTAACATAATTCACACAAAATTGTCTTTTAGGCGATAGATTCGCGTAATCTTGGTGGATGGTTTGCAAGGATTGCTATAAATATTGGGTGATTAATTCGTCCTCCGGAGAGAATAAATGTCAACTCACACTAAAACGCCCCTTTTGAAAGCGTCGGTTTTTGCGGCTTTTGCTGTTTTGGCACCCCATTCGGTGCTTGCTCAAGCAGATGTTGCCACTGCGCTCACGTTGCCGCCCGCAGAAGGTGCGCTGATGACAGAGCTAAGCGCGGGCGCAGATTCAGCCGTCTACGCTTTTTATGAGATAAATGATTTTGCGCCGGTCTTCGCGGGAAACCCGGACCGACTTGCGGCATTGATGACAGCGCTTGAGGGTGCAGGCGCGCACGGGCTTCCTGTGCAGGACGAAGTGATCAATGATTTGCGTGTGGCGATTGCCGAAGCAGGGCAGTTTGATGCCAACGCGGCGCTCGAAGTATTGGCAGCAAAGGCCTACATCGAATTTGCGACAGACCTGACTTCGGGTATTTTGAATCCTGATGACATTTCGTCTCTTATCAACTTTGATGCGGTGCGCCCGCCTGCGGAGCGCCTGCTGGCCGATGCGGCGCAGAGCGCCGGGAACGGGGCGCTATATGAAGCGCTGGAACCGCAGCACCCAAGCTATAATGCGTTGCAAGAAGAGCTCGCGAACCTTGAAGCGCTGGTAGAAGCTGGTGGCTGGGGGCCAAAAATAAGCGAAGGCCGCACTTTGCGCCCGGGCAATACAAATGATCGCGTTCTGGCGATGCGTATGCGGCTGGTCGCGCTTGGATATCAGGGGATCGAGGGCGATTCCAGCACTTATGATGACGGGCTTGTTGAAGCTGTAAAAGCGTTTCAAACCGATAATACGCTGAACGCGGACGGCATTGTCGGGCCTAAAACCCTGATCGCGCTTAATTCTGACCCATCGATTCAGATGCAACAGGTGATTGTGAACCTCGAGCGCCGACGCTGGCTGAATTATGACCTTGGCGCGCGCCATATTCTGGTTAATCAGGCCTCGTTTACCGGCTATGTTATGGATTATGGCTTGCCGACTTTGGTAACTCGTGTGGTGGTTGGCAAGTCCAACCCGAAATATCAAACGCCTGAGTTTATTGACCAAATGAGCCATATGATGGTCAATCCGAGCTGGAACGTGCCACAAAGCATCGCTTCACAAGAATATTTACCGCAGCTATTGCGTGATCCAAGCGTTTTGGCCCGTCAAAACTTCACAATGCGTGTTCGTGGCTCTGGCGAGCAGGTTGATGCGCGCTTGATTGACCTTACGCAATACTCGGAAAGAAACTTCCCGTTTGTGCTTCAGCAGCGCCCGGGCGCTGGTAATGCGCTTGGCAAAGTCAAGTTCATGTTCCCCAACCAATACAATATCTATCTGCATGATACCCCGGCAAAATCCTTGTTTAACCGCGACACGCGTGCCTATAGCCACGGATGTGTGCGGGTTCAGCGCCCGCTTGATCTGGCCTATACGCTGCTTGCACCGCAATCGAGCGATCCAGAAGGCGTTTTTCAGGCTGCACGTAATTCGGGGCGCGAAACACGGATTGACCTCGAAACCCCGGTGCCGATCTACCTGACCTATCAAACTGTATTTCTTGACGAAAATGGTGAGCTGGCCTATCGGATAGACGTTTACGGGCGTGATACACTGGTATTTGACGCGCTGGCGGAAAAGGGCGTGGCTTTGCCGGAGATAGCGAGCTAAAACACCCTTATGCGGCGTGTTTATCCAGCCGCAAACAAAGGGGGGCCAATGGCTTTTACAGTTCAAGAAATTGCTGAATCGCTCGGGGCGCGTGCTGTGGGCGATTTGTCTTTGCTGCTAAATGGCCCGGCACAGCCCGAAAATGCGGGCCCTTCAGATATCGCGTTGGCGATGGATCCGAAATTTGTAAAAAGCCTCGAAGGCAGTTCTGCGCGCGTCGCGATTTTGCCACAAGGCCAGGATTGGCAAGCGCTTGGACTGGAAGCGGCCATTTTTTCGCCGCATCCGCGCTATGTCTTGAGCGGCATAAACGAGATTTTTGCACCTCCGTTAAACGCACCTATCGGCATACATCCTACAGCTGTGATTGCACAGAGTGCCCAAGTGGGGGAAAACGCGTCGATTGGCGCATTTGTTGTTGTCGAAGCCGGCGCAATGATCGGAAAAAACGCGCGAATTCTCTCGCATACGTCTGTCGCCGAAAATGCTGTTATTGGTAATGATTGCCTGCTTTATCAAGGGGTTCGCATAGGTGCTCGTGTTACAATCGGGCATGGTTTTATTGCGCAGCCAAATGCGACCGTTGGCGGTGACGGGTTTTCGTTTGTCAGCCCCGAGCGCGGTGCTGTCGATGCGGCGCGAGAAGGGCATCAGCCGGAAGAGGGCAGCAGCCAGAAAAGCGGTTATGCCCGGACCAATTCGCTCGGTGCTGTTACCATAGGCGATGGCGTGGAGCTTGGCGCAGGCTCGACGATTGATCGTGGAACCATTGCGGATACGGTTATTGGAGACGGGACCAAAATAGATAATCTGGTGCAAATCGGACATAATGTGCGTATCGGGGCGCATTGTTTGCTCTGCGCACAGGTCGGGGTTGGCGGCAGCTCGGTTATAGCAGATCGCGTTGTTCTTGGCGGGCAGGTCGGTGTAGCGGACCATGTGCATGTCGGCACAAATGTGGTGGCGGCTGGCAAGGCGGGGATATCATCAAACGTGCCACCCAATCGCTTTATCATGGGCAATCCAGCCATCAAGGCCGAGGCAAATGTGGAAAGCTACAAAGCATACCGGCGCTTGCCCAAGCTGGTTGCCAAAGTTGAGCAATTGCAGAAACAGGTTTCAAAATTGATCGGGAATGACTAAGTCAGACATAGGGCGAGTGATGAGGGTATGATGGCTGATTTTGTGTCAGAAAAAATAGTATCGATCATTGCCGAACAGGCGATGCTGCAACCACACGAGGTTGAGAAAGATGCGACGCTTGAATCGCTTGGTGTAGATTCCCTCGGGCTGGTCGAGGCGGTATTCGCAATCGAAGAAACCTTCGATATTCAAGTGCCGTTCAACGCAAATGAACCCGGGAGTAATGCGTTTGATATCAGCTCGGTGCAAAGCATTATTAAAGCGGTAGAAAAGCTGCTTGCCGAGGCTGGATAAGATGCCCCGGCGGGTTGTTATCACTGGCATGGGGGCGGTTTCTCCGCTCGGAATGAGCGCAACCGAAACGATGAATGCAATGGCGGCGGGCCGCTCCGGCATTTCCCGGCTGGAATTCAGAGATGTAGAACGCCTGCAAATCCGCATCGGCGGTCAGATTAAAGGCTATGACGAGTCGCATCATTTTACCCGACAGGAAATAGCGCTTTGTGACCGGTTTACCCAATTTGCCATTTTGGCGGCGCGTGAGGCTGTGCTGCAATCGGGGCTGGGCCCGATGGGCCAGCGAAGTGGTGTGGTGCTTGGCACTTCGGGCGGTGGCTTGCAAACACAAGACGAGAACTTTCGCAAAGTTTATGAAGAGGGTAAAAACCGTGTGCACCCGTTTGTGGTGCCGCGCTTGATGAACAACTCTGCCGCCAGCCATATTTCGATGATCCACGGGATCACCGGCCCGAGCTATACGGTTTCGACTGCATGTGCCTCTAGCAATCATGCGATGGGGCAAGCGTTCCATTTGATCCGCGGCGGCATGTCCGATGTGATGCTGACCGGCGGCTCGGAATCGATGCTTTGCTTTGGCGGTATCAAGGCCTGGGAGGGGCTGCGGGTGATGTCAAAAGACGGCTGCCGCCCGTTTTCAAAAAATCGTAATGGTATGGTGCAAGGTGAGGGCGCGGCCGTGTTTGTGTTTGAGGAATTGGAACATGCAAGGGCTCGGGGTGCTGATATCTTTGCCGAAGTCAGCGGCTTTGCGATGTCGGCAGATGCGTCGGATATAGTGATGCCCAACACCGACGGCGCGGTGCAGGCCATAAGCGCCGCTTTGGATGATGCCGGGCTAAACCCCGAAGATATTGGTTACATAAACGCGCATGGCACCGGCACCACCGCCAACGACCGCTCCGAAATTAATGCGGTAAAAAGAGTGTTTGGGAAACATGCCGCCGCGTTGCGAATTTCGTCAACAAAATCAATGCACGCTCATTTGATTGGCGGCACGGGCGCGGTTGAGCTGTTGGCCTGCATTATGGCGCTACGCGAGGGTATTATTGCCCCGACAATTAATTATGAAGAGCCAGACCCGGATTGCGATTTGAACGTGGTGCCAAATGAAGCACAGCAGGCAGAAGTAAAGGCAACGCTGAGTAATGCCTTTGCTTTTGGGGGATTAAATGCGGTGATGGCGCTGCGAAAAGCGCCCTGAATTACCGGCCTGCAAGGTCCGCGATCGCATCCGTAAAGCCCGCGAGCGAAAGGTTCGCTACAACTGGATTTTCAGCATCGGTAACAGCAAAAATTTTAACATTGGCTGCGCTGCCCGCCTTAAACGCATCCACCTGAGCGGCGGTTAGACCAAAGCGCGCATAGCAGCCTTGCTGGTCACACCAGCTAAACGGATAGGCCGCTGGCACGCCGTCATCTACAGACACCGAAATCCCGCGTTGCAAAAGCGTTAACAATGGAGAAACCATGACAACGCCAAGCTGCGCCGACGAGCCCTCGGGAAGCACCTGCATCGTTGCGCTCACCACGTTATTTCCAGCATCATCTTTGGCCAGTTGAACCATACGGCAGTTGCTGGCATCTTCCGCGCAACGAATGTCCCAATCATTAAATCGCGCGACGACGCCATTTTGTTCATCCGCAATTTCCTGACTGGTTGGAAATTCGCTGTCTTGGGCTTGCGCGGCAAAGGTAAAGAGACTGGCAGCGGTCAAAATAGTGGTAAAAATTCGGCGCATTTGAAGCAAATCCTTATATTGATAACGGTTTATATGTTGGTGTCAGGAAGCGGCAGCGGAGTCAACGCATCTGTTTATTTTCGGCAGTTTTTTGCCAGCATTCGGGGCTGTTTTTTTGCGCTAATCCCCTATAGAATCAGCCAAACATTTTTTGAGAGGTGCAAATGGAACAGGACCGGATATTTGTAGGTGGTGCGGGCGAGAGCTATGCAACTGCAGAAGAAATGCTGCTCAAATACGCAAACCGCCACGGGCTGATTGCCGGCGCCACAGGCACAGGTAAGACCGTCACGCTACAGATTCTAGCCGAAAGTTTTTCCAAAGCTGGCGTGCCGGTATTTATGGCTGACGTAAAAGGTGACCTGTCGGGCATGGCCGTTGCTGGCTCGCCAGAGCACAAATTGCATGACAAGCTAATATCGCGGGCAGATAAAATCGGCTTTAGTGATTATGGCTATGAGGCCTTTCCGGTGACGTTTTGGGATCTTTTTGGCGAAAAAGGCCACCCGGTCCGCACGACGATCTCCGAAATGGGGCCGCTCTTGCTCTCAAGGTTACTCGAGCTGACCGAGGCGCAAGAAGGCGTGCTCAATATCGCCTTTCGCATGGCAGACGAGCAATCCATGCTGCTTTTGGACCTGAAAGACCTGCAGTCATTGCTGGTCTGGTTGGGGGAAAATGCGGATAAGGTCGGCTTGCGCTATGGTAATATCTCCAAAGCCTCGATCGGTGCGATCCAGCGCCGGCTTTTGGTGTTGGAAAATCAGGGGGCCAGCCAGTTTTTTGGCGAGCCGGCCTTGCAGTTGGAAGATATGATCGCAACCACCCCTTCGGGGCAAGGGCGGGTTAATATCCTTGCGGCAGACCGCCTGATGGGCGCGCCGCGTCTCTACGCGACCTTCCTTTTATGGCTGCTTTCCGAGCTGTTTGAAAACCTGCCCGAGGTTGGCGACCCTGACAAACCAAGATTTGTGTTCTTCTTTGATGAAGCACACCTGCTGTTTGACGATGCACCCAAAGCCCTGCTTGATAAGGTTGAGCAAGTTGCGCGCTTGATCCGCTCCAAAGGGGTCGGTGTGTTTTTTATCACGCAACAGCCCGACGATGTCCCGTCTGACATTCTTGGCCAACTCGGCAATCGGGTGCAGCACGCCTTGCGCGCCTATACCCCGCGTGACCAGAAAGCGCTACGCGCGGCGGCCGAAACCTTCCGGCCCAATCCGCGCTTTGACACAGAAGACGCGATTCGAGATGTCGGCGTCGGCGAGGCTGTGGTCTCGCTGCTCGAGCGCAAAGGTGTGCCGTCAATGGTCGAGCGAACCCTCATTCGCCCGCCGTCTTCGCGGCTGGGGCCGCTCGATATGGAAGAACGCAGAGCCGCAATGGCGCAATCAGCCCTTGGGGCGGCCTATAATGATCCAATTGATCGCATTAGCGCATTTGAGAAGCTGGCCGCACGGGCGAAAGCGGCTGAGGAACCAGACGGGGCCGAAGCCGAATCCGAGGACACCCCGCGCGAGTTTTCGTCTGCGCGCCGCTATTCGGCGGGTAATTCTTATAGTGCAAGCAAGCCGATCAAGCGTAGAAGTGATAGCGCCGGGGAGGCATTTACCAAATCCTTTTCGCGATCATTCGGCAGCAAAATGGGTAATTCGATCGCCCGTGGCCTGCTCGGATCCCTGTTCAAATCCCGCTAGCCAAAGGCGCTTCGCAGGCTACATGCCTATCCGATTTTGCGAAGCTTAAGCTTCGTAAGCCGGTTGATCTCGCGCTTCAGCACTTCAAAGCGCACGCCTTGAAACGAAAACACCTGCCCTTCGGCGGGAATCATTTGCGCTTGATGGATGACCAATCCGGCCACGGTATTTGCGTCTTCATCACTCAATGCCCAGTCACATTGCCGATTTAGATCGCGGATGGTCATCGAGCCATCGACCAGCACAGCACCGTCGGTTTCTCGGGTAAGGTCGTCGCCATCCTCGTCGTGTTCGTCGGTGATCTCGCCGACGATCTCTTCCAGAATATCCTCAAGCGTAATCAGCCCCTGCAAAGACCCATATTCGTCAACCACCAGGCCGAAATGCGTTTTGCGCCGCAAAAATTCGTGCATCTGGTCGTCGAGCGAAGTTGTTTCCGGCACAAAATAGGGCTTCATCGCAACGGCGATAATGTCAAAATCCGAAGAATCCTTCGGGCCGCCTTTTGTGAGCCGGCCATGCACTTCTCGCAGCAGGTCTTTTGAGTGAATCACGCCGATAATGTTTTCGGGCTCGTTAAGGTAAAGTGGAATGCGGGTATGGCTTGATTGCAGACATTGCGCCAAAATTTCATCCGACGGGGTGTCTGCGTCAATCATTTCGATATCAGAGCGATGCAGCATAATTTCGGCAACTTCGCGTTCTTTCAGATCGAGCGCACCAAGCAAGCGGTCTCGGTCAATTTTATCGACCATGCCTTCAGAGTGGTGCAGAGAAATTGCGTCGGCGATTTCTTGATGGGCGGCCAAAACCGAGGCCTCCGGGTCTGTCTGGACACCGACGACACGCAGTATACCGCGCACCAACATGCGGATAATTCCGACAACCGGCGAGAGGAAAAACACAATTGGCGTAAGCGCCCGAGAGACCCGCGCAGCAGCGGTCTCGGGGTTTGTAATGGCGTAGGTTTTGGGCAAAACTTCTGAAAATATCAGCACGAGCAGAGTCATTACCAATGTCGCCACGGCAATTCCATTTGCGCCAATAAGCAATGTAAACAGGCTGGTTGCCAGCGCTGCGGAGAGGATATTAACCAGATTGTTACCAAGCAAAACAGCGCCGATCAGTTTTTCATTGTTGTCGGTCAAGGCCAGTGCCCGTTTGGCTCCGGCATCACCTTTTTCGGCCATGCCATGTAATTTGGCACGGTTGGCCGCTGTAAGGGCTGTCTCTGAGCCGGAAAAGAACGCTGAAATGAACAGCAATATCAGAATAGCGCCGCCGATCCACCAGATTTCTACCGGCCAACCTGTGGTAACAATTTCGTTTGTTGCAGGAGGCATTCCCTTAAATCCTTATTAAATCAGGTATATTATGGCGATAGAATGCGAGAATCGCAAGCGGGGTAAGATGGACATTCGGGACTTGGGCGAGATCAACAAACCCGTGCTGCTATTTGGTGGTGTTTACGGCAATTTACAAGCGCTGGAAGCGGTTCTTGCTATTGCACAAGCGGGTGAAATGGAGCTGGTTTGCACGGGAGATATTTTTGCCTATTGCGCCGATGGCGAAGCCTGCGCCGGCTTGATGCAGCACAGGGATGTCGCAACAATTGCTGGCAATTGTGAGCGCAACCTTGCCCAAGGTGCGGATGATTGCGGATGTGGTTTTGCCGAGGGAACCACCTGTGAGCGGCTTTCCGAGGCCTGGTTTTCACATGCGCAAAATACCGTAAGTGCGGCCAGCCTTGGCTGGATGCGCGACTTGCCGGATCGAATCGTGTTTACCCAAGCGGGCAAGCGCTATGGTGTATTGCATGGCGGGGCTGATGATATCGCGCGGTTTGTCTGGCCCGGGGCGCCGGAGGTTCCGGCTCAGATTGCGATGGCAAAAGACCAGCTCGGGCGGCTGGATGGCGTTATCTCCGGGCATTGCGGGCTGGCCTTTCAGCAAGGGTGCTGGACCAATGCCGGCGCTATTGGGATGCCGCCAAATGATGGTGGCCCCGAAACGCGCTATGCTGTTTTGCAAAATGGTGAAATGCAGGTTCGCACACTTGAATATGACCATGCCAGCGCCCGATTAGCGATGCAGGCAGCAGGGCTCGTGCAAGGCTTTCAGCGCTGTTTGACCACCGGACATTGGCCCAGCGAAGACGTGCTGCCAAAGCGGCTAAGGCGTGTCGGCAAGCGGATGCTTTTCTAACACGAGCGCTTTTAGGCGCTCATCCAAAACATGGGTATAAATTTCGGTGGTGGCAATATCCGCATGGCCAAGCAGCATTTGAATGGCGCGCAGATCGGCGCCGTTCGCCAGCAAATGGGTTGCAAATGCGTGCCGCAAGGTGTGTGGCGAAATCTCGGCAGGGTCTAATCCGGCATTAAGCGCCACTTTTTTAACCAGCGTAAAGAATTGCACCCGCGAAAAATGCGCATCCCCACTGTTTTGCGGAAATAGATACCGCGCGGTTTGCTCCTTTTTCTTGAGCGCAGCGGCACGTAGGGGCAGCCATATTACCAGCGCCTCACGGGCAGGCGGGCTTAGCGGCACCATGCGTTCCACATCGCCTTTGCCCCGCACCAATATCATTTTCGGGTCCCCCAATACCGCCGCAAGCGGGAGGGAGACAAGCTCGGTCACCCGGAGACCAGTGGCATAGAGAAGCTGGAAAAGACAATCATTGCGCGCACGGATATCTTCGGTCTTTCCGATTTTGCGGGCGGTTTCCAATAGGGTTTTGACATCGGATTCGCTTAAGGTTTTCGGGAGCGACTTTTGCTTTTTGGGGCCTTTAATCCGCGTAGCAGGGTTATCTTTGCGCCAGCCCTCCTGAAAGGCAAATCCATAGAGCTGCCTGATGCTGCTCAGACGCCGCGCACGGGTGGCGCTCGCAAGCCCCTGTGCTTCAAGCCCGATCAAATACTTGCGTATATCCTCTGTTTGGGCATCGCCGATATCAACCACCGACGCAAAATCACACAGATCGCGATGATAACTTTTGAGCGTGTTTTCAGATGCGCCGCGCTCGGCCAGCAAGGCGTCGAGAAAGGTTGATATCCAATATGTCGTGTTCATGCGGGTTCCGGTTCGATCAGCAATAGCTGTATAGCCGCCCGCCGCGCGGCGCTTTCCAGCCCTAACTTTCGCAGCAGATATAGCCCTTCGTGCAGGTCTTGCGGATCAGCGCTGCGCCCTTTTTCAAGTAAGATAATGGTGCGGAGCAACACCTCGGCAAAACGGCCTGAGTCAATTTTTTCGAGCATTTCAGGCACATCGGCGCGGGCCGGCGTGAGGTTGCTGAAGGCGGCATGGATCGCTTGCGGCATGAGCGCGCGATATGGGCTGACACCCCTGACCTCACTATTACTGGCCAGCAAGATAGCAAATTGCGCGGCGTCCGGGTCTTTAGGGCCCAGTCCGGCCCATAGCGCCAGCGGGCGATTGGCTAGAAGCAGCATCCGGCGCACGCGGTCGGCAATCTGCCCTGTTTCGGGGCCCGGCGGATAATGCGCCAGGGAATCCGCATATTCATTGGCAAAAGGGAATAACAGTCCGGCATCTGCAAAAGCGACCATTGCATCCGTAATTGCCTCTGCAAGCGCTGGCTCGTCGTCACTAACCAAGGCTGCGTCGAGCGCTTGAACCATTTCTGCCCGCCCCCAAACCCCACCGGAAGAAGCGGCGCGCGCGCCCCTATAGGCGGCAAAAAGCAGTGCAGGCGGAATAGCAGATTCCCGCACGAGACGCTCGGCGGCTATTATCCGCTGTCGTGCGGGGGTGCGCAGGTCCATATCGGCGTTGAGATAGGGAAGCGGCAGGGCGCCGTCGGGCCTCGGAAGTGCCAGTGATTCCCGCAGGGTAAAAGTAATCGGGTCAAGCGGGTCCGGGTTCCCCGCGTCGGGCAGGTCAGCAAACATCTCGGGGTCAAGAAACCGGACCAGCAGGTCAGCGTCTTCTACCGCGATGTCACCAAGGCTTTCGGCGAGCGAGACCGTGATGGCCGCCGCGTTCCAATCTCCTGAACGGGCAAGGCAGATCACTCGTGTTTGGACATCATCTGACAGGGTTGGCCGCGCTTTTAGAGCGGCGCAAGGCGCATTTGTGCGCCCCGCGATCAGGCTGATGGCAAACCAGCGGCGAAAAACATCCGGCTCATCGGCACCGGCAAGTTGAATGAGGGTCTCGGCTTCATCCAGAGCGCCGATGGCAAATAGCTGGTCAACCCGCTCCAAAAACAGGGTGCCAAGCGGGGCGCTGTCAAGCGGAGGATCACTTTGCGCCATCAATAGCTGTTTAAATAAAGCACGGGCTTCCGGAAGCTCGGAGAGGCTGATTTTTTTGAGCAACGCAATAATTTCGGGCGTTGGCATATCGCCCCATATGGCGCGCGGAAAGCCTGTGGTTTCCGGCGGTAGTATTCCCGCCGCGTCACGGCTCACCATCCCGAGCGGAATGCTGGAGATAGTTGGCTCTTGAATCTGTCCGCTGCGCCCGGGGGGTGAAATTACAAAATTTGGGGGCCTGAGAATGCTTTCGGAAAGCCAGTCTATTGCCGAGCGCGGATCATCGGCCCGGGCAGCACCCGCGAGCAAGATCAAGAGGACAAGCCCGCGTAGCATCTTTATTGCCCGAGCGGGGTTACGGGGATGATAGTCTCTGTTTGCTCGGCAGGCAGATCAAAAAACATCGCATAGCCAGCCACAAGCGCAGCCCCCATTATTGCGAGTATTATCAAGTATTTAATCAACCTTCGGATCATTACTGCCCTTTCCGCCCCTTTTTCGGGGTTTGCACTCAACTGCCACAATGGTAAACCGATATTATGAAGCGGCGCTCCGCTATTTCCGGCCTTTTGGCCATGATAACGCGGTTTTTGCCTTGCAGCAATCGCAGATAGTTCGAAAGTTCCGCCATGGGCAACGCCTCGCGCAAACTTGATAAAACACTGGTTTTGGTGGGTCTTATGGGCTGCGGCAAATCCAGTGTCGGGCGGCGGTTGGCACAGCGGCTCGGGGTTGAATTTGTCGATACTGACGATGAAATTGCCGAAGCGGCGGGGATGAGTATCCCTGAAATTTTCGAGCGCTTCGGGGAAAAGGGCTTTCGGGACGGCGAGGTCAAGGTGATTTCACGGCTACTATCCGGGAGGCCAAATGTCATGGCGACGGGCGGTGGTGCTTTCATGTCGCCTTTGGTGCGGGCCGAGGTCGAGCGTGTCGGCACATCTATCTGGATCCGCGCTGATTTGAACACCCTGTGGGGCAGGGTGCGCGGAAAGCCGGGCCGGCCGCTGCTAGAAGCCGAAAACCCAAAGCAGATATTGTCAAACCTGATGGACGAACGCTACCCGATCTATGGCACCGCAGATGTGATTGTGGAAAGCCGCGCCGAAAACGGCCACGAAACCGTGGTTAACGATATTTTAAAGGGGTTGGATGATTTCTCCAGCCGCCAAAGCGAGGAAAAATGACCGAGACGCTTAATGTTGCCTTGGCGGCGCGCAGCTACGATATTCAAATCGGCCCCGGATTGCTCAAACAAGCCGGCGCTTTGGTTCAGCCGTTTTTGCGCCAAAAACGGGTGTTTGTCCTGACGGACGAAAACGTTGCCGCATTGCATCTAGAGACATTGCGGGCCGGGCTTGCGGGCGCAGGTGTCTCGATGCAGGCGCTGGCGCTGGCGGCCGGTGAGAAAACCAAAGGCTGGCAGGGGCTCGAGCAGGCAGTGGAATGGCTGATCGAGCAGAGGGTTGAGCGCTCCGACATCGTTGTGGCTTTTGGCGGTGGTGTGATCGGCGATCTTGCAGGATTTGCGGCTGCTGTGCTGCGGCGCGGGGTGGATTTTATCCAGATTCCAACGTCGCTATTGGCACAGGTTGACAGCTCCGTTGGTGGCAAAACCGGTATTAATTCGGTGCTGGGGAAAAACCTGATCGGCGCATTTCATCAGCCAAAGTTGGTGATAATCGACACCGAGGTGCTGAACACGCTGCCGCAGCGCGAGTTTATTTCGGGCTATGGCGAGGTTGTAAAATACGGCCTTTTAGGGGATGCGCACTTTTTTGAATGGCTGGAGGCAAACGGCCCTGACCTAGCGGCAGGCAGCGAGGCGGGGCGAATTCACGCCATTCATCGCTCTTGCGAAATGAAAGCCGAAATTGTGGCGCGGGATGAAAAGGAGCATGGCGACCGTGCGCTTCTTAACCTTGGTCACACTTTTGGCCACGCACTTGAAGCCGCCACTGGCTACTCTTCGCGCCTGCTTCACGGTGAGGGGGTGGCCATCGGCTGCGCGCTGGCGTTTGAGCTTTCGATGCGCCTTGGCTTTTGCCCGCAAGAAGACCCGAGCCGTGTGCGCGCGCATCTTGATAAGATGGGCATGAAGAAAGATATCGCAGATATCGAGGGCGATCTGCCCGATGCCGATGGGCTTATCGGCTTGATGGGGCAGGATAAAAAGGTTTCAGACGGTAAAATCGCATTTGTCCTGTCACGCGGTATTGGTGGTGCTTTTGTTGAAAAGCAGGTGGATATGAAAGCGGTGAAGGCCGTGCTCCAAGACGCGCTGAAGGGAAGATAAGTGACCAAGGGGTATGTGTATATCGCCGTGAGTCTCGATGGATTTGTTGCCCGAGAAGATGGCACCCTTGATTGGCTGATGAAGCAAAATACCGAAGGCGAAGATTTTGGCTATGAGGCCTTTATGGCTTCGGTTGACGGGCTGGTTATGGGGCGCGGAAGCTATGAAGCCGTAGCAGCTTTTGATACGTGGCCTTACAAAAAACCGGTTATTGTAATGAGTAAATCATTGAAACCGAAAGATATTCCCAGCCGCCTTCAGGGGAGAGTTTCGCTCAGCAGTGAAACGCCGCAAGAGCTGATGCATCGGCTTGAAACCGAGCACTGGAAAGCCGCCTATATTGACGGCGGGCTGATTGTGCAAAGCTTTATGCAAGCCGGGCTGATTGATGAGCTTACGCTGACGCGCGTGCCGATATTGCTCGGGTCGGGCAAGCCGCTGTTTGGGCCGCTGAAGAAGGATATCGATTTAGAGCATATGAGCACAAAATCGTATAACTCGGGCCTCGTCCATTCACATTACAAGATTTCTTAACAGTCATTAACCGAGGGTAGGAAGTGCTTTACGCGCTGCAACTCGCGCCGCCCAAAACACAGAATTTGGCACAGTGGCGGTGGTTGAGCTTCACGTCGGCCTCGGCCTCTTTCAATGTGGCGCCCATCTCGAAGGCTTTGTCATAGGCCAGAAGCGTGCAGGCTAGCACGGCTGGGCTGTCAGCGCCCCTGCGTTTGACCACCATACGAGAGCTTGCGCACATCACGTCGTCGGGGCGTTTATTCAATATCCCCCAACACGCGGTGGTAATTTCAGGCACCTCGGCGCGCTCATCCATTTCGGGAAAAAGAACGGTGACAGCAGGGTTTAGCGCATCGATCTTAAAGTTATGCTTCGCATAGAGCGCTGCGTATCCAGCGCGGCTATCACCGTCAGAATCACCCCAGACAGTGCGGCCGGCAACGGCCATCGTAAACCCGTTGTCGCGCAGCCATTCCATGCCATTTATTGTGATATCATAAGCACCTGCACCGCGTTCTTCATCGTGCAGGCCAGGGTTGAAGTGGTCGAGTGATATGCGCAGGGTCAACTTGTCGCCATAGGTTTGTTGCAAGCGCAGCAAGCCTTGCTGGACACGGTTTCGCATCATGGGGCGCATCGCATTTGTGAGCACCAAAACCCGATATCCGCGCTCAAGCCCCGCTTCGATCATGGCAATGATTTCGGGGTTCATAAACGGCTCGCCGCCGGTAAATGCAATTTCTTCAACCGGCCAGTCTAGTGTTTTGATTTCGTCGAGATAGGGTTCCATTTCGGCGGCGCTTAGGTAGACCAACCGGTCATTATCCGGTGAGCTTTCGATATAGCAATTCACGCAGGTGATGTTGCAGAGCGTGCCGGTATTAAACCAAAGGGTTTTTGCGCCGGTCAATGCCACACGCGCCCGTGCCTCGCCCTTCGCCGTCAGGTCCGGATTGGAGAATTTCTCCAGCACAGGTGTTAGGTCGTTCATTTTTATTCCCCTTGTTGCGCGCCAGAATCCTTTTCTGCGCCGCAATCGTCAAGCCAATTTATTAAACATTTCCGTGAGGGGCGGCTTCTTTGGTCACGATCTCAATCTCGCTTTCCAGCGTGCGATGCACAGGGCATTTATCTGCAATTTCCATCAAGCGCTTGCGTTGGTCGGCGTCCAAATCGCCCTCCAGCGTAATAACGCGTTTAAATTGATCTATTTTCCCGATTTCGACGAGACAATGATCACAATCAGCGGCGTGGATTTTGTCATGGGTGATGTCGACGCTGACATGGGTTAGCGGCCATTTTTTGCGGCGGGCATACATGCGGATGGTCATGCTGGTGCAAGCGCCGAGGCCAGCAGATACAAGCTGATAGGGCGTAAACCCGTCATCGGTGCCGCCATAGGCCACCGGTTCGTCAGCGGTAACATGGTGTTTGGGGCCAGCCGCTATATCTTGCCGAAAGCCGGTTGGGTCGGCCTCGTCTACCCGCACAATACCTTCCGGCGCACCAATGGGCGCGGCGGGTTTGGCCAGATCAAGGTAGCGCGCCGCCCATGTGGCAATCAGGTCGGCGGCATATTGGGCGTCTGCACTGCGGCTGATCAGATGGTCAGCGGTATCTAGCGTAATAAAGCTTTTTGGATGCTTGGCTGCCAGGAATATTTCAGAAGCGTTGTCAATTGAAACGCTTTGATCCAGCGGGGCGTGCAGCACAAGCAGCGCCTTTTTCATATTGGAAATTGCGGGAAGAAGCGCCGCTGAATCGATGTCGTCAAGAAAGTCTTTAGTGATGGTAAATTTGCGCCCGGCAAGGCTCACCTCGGCTGAGCCATTTTTGCGAATTTCATCAATATGGCAGCCAAAATTGGCGGCCACATGTGCAGGATCACTCGGCGCGGCAATGGTGACCACAGCTTTGGCGCTCTCGATTTGCCCTGCCGCTTTTAAAACAGCCGCACCGCCGAGCGAATGGCCAACGAGCAAGCGCACCGGATAGCCGATGCTGGCCATATGGGCCGCCGCGCTCACCAGATCTCCTACATTGGAGGTGAAATCGGTGTTGGCAAACTCCCCGTCAGAGTGGCCCAAACCGGTAAAATCAAACCGGAGCACGGCGATTCCGGCCGAGGCCAGCCGCTGTGATATCCTCTTGGCGGCGAGATTATCTTTGGAGCAAGTAAAGCAGTGCGCAAAAACCGCAGTCGCCAAAATTGGGCCACTGGGTTTGTCAAACAAGG
>Ga0316205_10002001_pt1 | contig 22785 bp, 18 predicted proteins | sample 3monthpyrite_MG_FD_204941 | JGI IMG/M metagenome (GOLD analysis project Ga0316205, IMG submission 204941) | Microbial mat bacterial communities from mineral coupon in-situ incubated in ocean water Damariscotta River, Maine, United States -... | ecosystem: Environmental > Aquatic > Marine >... | reverse complement strand
CATCCCAACTAAAAGAAACAATATAAGTCAGCTCGTTCTGGCAGCGGAGTAATAATACATGCAACCCGTCAAAATCGGTTTAATGGGCCTTGGAACAGTCGGTGGTGGTACAGCCACTGTTTTAATTAGAAATTGTGAAGAGATTGCTCGTCGAGTGGGTCGTAAGCTGGAAGTCGTGCATGCTGCTGCTCGTGATATTGCAGATCAGACTATTCTTGATGGCTCAAAAGTGAAGCTGTCGGATGATGCGGCCAGTGTGGTATGCGACCCTGATGTCGATATCGTCGTTGAGTTAATTGGTGGATACTCACCAGCTAAAGAACTGGTTCTTCAGGCGATTGAAAATGGTAAACATGTGGTTACGGCCAATAAAGCCCTGATAGCAATGCATGGTACTGAAATATTTAAAGCGGCAGAAGCTAAAGGCGTTATTGTTGCTTATGAGGCCGCTGTTGCCGGTGGTATACCCATCATTAAAGCTATTCGTGAAGGTTTGTCTGCGAATCAGATTGAATGGGTTGCGGGTATTATAAATGGTACGGGTAACTTCATACTGACCGAGATGCGTGATAAGGGTCGTGACTTTGATGATGTGTTAAAAGAAGCGCAGGCATTGGGTTATGCTGAGGCTGACCCAACTTTTGATGTTGAAGGTATCGATGCAGCGCATAAGTTAACTATCCTGGCGTCACTTTCATTTGGTATTCCCTTACAGTTTGATAAGACTTTTACTGAAGGTATCAGCAAGATCACCCGCGAAGATGTTAATTTTGCAGAAGAGCTGGGTTACCGAATCAAACATTTAGGTATTGCTCGTAAAACGGACAAAGGCATTGAGATGCGAGTGCATCCAACGCTTATTCCTGAAAAGCGTTTAATCGCTAATGTAGATGGTGTAATGAATGCGGTTTTAGTTAAAGCTGATGCTGTAGGCCCAACACTATATTATGGTGCAGGTGCTGGCGCAGAGCCAACAGCTTCAGCAGTTGTGGCTGATCTGGTCGATGTGGCTAGAGCGATGGACTCAGATGTTGAAAATCGTGTAGCTATGCTGGGTTTCCAGCCCGCGTCTTTACAGGATACACCGGTCGTATCAACTGATGAATTTGAAACCTCATATTATGTGCGTTTATTAGCTGATGATCGCCCGGGTGTATTGGCTGATGTAACTCGCATCTTTGCAGATAATGATATCTCAATTGAAGCGGTAATTCAGAAAGAGCCAGAAGAAGGTCAAACTCGAGCATGTCTGATTATGATGACGTCATTAATCAGTGAGAAAAATATGTCACAAGCGGTAGCTAAAATTGAAGCGCTTGATTCAATTGAAGGTGACGTGGTTAAGATACGTCTGGAGCATCTTGATTAATTACTGATAATAATTAAACGTTAGATTGTTGAAAAGCCGTGAGCTATAACTTAGCTCACGGCTTTTTCTTTTTTCAGGCTAGTTATAATATTAAAAACGTTGCACAACTTGAATTTCAGCTATATCGTGTAAATCATTCATAAGCCAATTCAGGACTACCTAAAATGAAAATAAAAGCAGCTGTTGCATGGGAAGCAAAAAAACCTTTATCGATAGAGATGATTGATATTGAAGGCCCTAAAGAAGGCGAGGTTTTATTAAAAGTAATTGCGTCCGGTGTTTGTCATACAGATGCGTTTACTTTGTCGGGAAATGATCCTGAAGGCGTTTTCCCGGTTGTTCTGGGACATGAAGGTGGGTGTGAAGTTGTAGAATGCGGCCCCGGTGTTAAAGACCTGAAGCCGGGTGATCATGTTATACCGTTATATATTCCTGAATGCGGAGAATGTGAATATTGTCATTCGCCAAAAACAAATCTATGTCAGTCAATTGCTTCTACTGTGTGGACCGGTTTTATGCCGGATGGCACACGCCGTTTTTCTATGAATGGCAAACCTATATACCATTACATGGGGTGCTCTACATTTGCTGAGTATACGGTTGTACCTGAGATTGCTCTGGCCAAAATTAATAAAGCAGCGCCGTTAGATAAAGTGTGTTTATTAGGTTGCGGGGTTACAACCGGCATTGGTGCTGTTACGAATACTGCAAAAGTTGAAGCGGGTTCCACCGTTGCTATTTTTGGTTTGGGTGGAATTGGTCTTTCCTGTATTCAGGGTGCTGTTATGGCAAAAGCAGAACGTATTATAGCGATAGATATTAATCCTGATAAATGGCCAATTGCCAAAGCCCTGGGCGCGACTGATTTTATTAATCCGAATGAATTAAGTGGCAGTGTCACGGAAGCGGTTGTTGAAATGACAAACGGCGGTGTTGATTATTCTTTTGAATGTATTGGTAATGTTCATGTTATGCGTGAAGCACTTGAATGTACGCATATGGGCTGGGGTGTATCAACCGTTATTGGTGTAGCAGGTGCGGGCCAGGAAATTTCCACACGACCTTTTCAGCTGGTAGTCGGTCGCACCTGGAAAGGCTCGGCTTTTGGTGGTGTTAAAGGGCGAACAGAGCTACCCGGCTATGTTGAGCGTTATATGAGTGGAGAAATTGAACTGGACAAAATGGTGACCCACAGTATGCCACTTGAAGATATTAATCGTGCATTTGATCTCATGCACAGTGGTGAAAGTATTCGTTCAGTTATTATTTTTTAGAGTTAAACCAATGAAAAAAATTGAAAGTGTGAAAGAATTTGGTGGCTGGTTAAATCGTTATGAACATCAGTCAGATAGCTGTAACTGTAAAATGATTTTTTCTGTTTATTTGCCACCGCAGGCAGAGACAGAAAAAGTTCCCGTTGTGTACTGGTTGTCTGGGCTTACCTGTACAGATGATAATGTTCGTACTAAAGCAGGTGCGCAACGATATGCTGCTGAACTGGGTTTAGCATTAGTTATGCCGGACACCAGTCCTCGTGGTGATGATGTTGCTGATGATGCAGAGCGATATGACCTGGGTAAAGGCGCTGGTTTTTATGTCAATGCAACACAAGCCCCCTGGTCTGAACATTATCAGATGTATGATTATGTAACATCTGAATTACCCGCGTTAATTGAAGAAAATTTTCCTGTATTAAGCAATGTAAAATCAATTTTTGGCCATTCTATGGGCGGGCATGGTGCATTGATTTGTGCAATAAAAGAAGCGGATAGCTATCGCTCTGTTTCAGCTTTTTCACCTATTTGTCATCCGGTTAAATCGCCCTGGGGTGAAAATTGTTTTAGTCATTATTTAGGAGAAGATCAGACGTTATGGAAAGCGTATGATGCAACAGAGTTAATAAAATCGGGAGGTCAGGTAATACCAGTTTTAATTGATCAGGGAACGGATGATGAGTTTCTCGCAGAACAATTGTTTCCGGAAGACTTACAGCAGGCTTATGCTGAGAAGGGTGGTTCTATCGAGATTAGGAAGCAGGCAGGTTATGATCATAGTTATCATTTTATTGCTACTTTTATTGGCGAGCACCTTGCTTATCACGCTGCAGCATTACGAAAATAGAAATTAAGTTTTTACTGTTTTCACTAATGGTGATTGGTGAAAAATTTGTCTGTTAAAGTTGTTTAATATAACTGTCAAATAAGTCATGCCAGTTTTCTGGCATAACAACTTGATGAGTTTGTTTTAAAATATCAATATAGTTAGAGCGAGGTATCATCTGTGCACCTAATCGTTCAAGGTGTTCCGTATAAACCTGAGAGTCAATTAGTTTAAACCCATTAAGATGCAAGAACTGGCATAGATGCACCAGAGCAATTTTTGAGGCATTACTCTGTTTGCTAAACATAGATTCACCACAAAATACCTGCCCTGTGTGGATGCCATATAAACCACCCACTAGTTCATTTCCATCCCAGCACTCAACACAATGAGCATGACCTGCATGGTGCATATCAATATATGCCTGACGCATTTCATCGGTTATCCAGGTGCCGGGCTGATCTTTACGTGGCTGGCTGCCACAAATTGATATTACCTGCTCAAAAGCAGTATCCATACGAATTTCAAAATTATTGTTTCTTACGTTTTTTCCTAAGCTACGGCTAATTTTTATCTGTTCGGGGAATAATACAAAGCGCGGGTCAGGTGACCACCATAAAATCGGTTCACCTTCACTGTACCAGGGGAATATACCTTCTCTATATGCCCTTACCAGTCTTTCAATAGACAGGTCGCCACCAGCTGCTAATAAACCCTCAGGTTCATCAAGGGAGGTTTCCACGGCGGGAAAGGAGGAAGATGATTCGGCTCGTAACCATTGTAGTGAGATCATTAGCGAAGTTTAAGAGAACTGCTACACTCAGACAATAACAATAATAGTTTTAAGGTAAGTTAAATGCAGGAAAAATCTTTAGCGGAGCTTTCTGTGCTGATGGTTGAGCCTTCTAAAGCACAGGCAAAATTTATTCATCGTGAATTAAAAGCAGCAGGTATAACCCATTTTGACATAGCAATTGATGGTGAGTCTGCGATGCAAACCATGGCTCAGTATAAGCCGGATTTAGTGATTAGTGCCATGCATTTGCCGGATATGACGGCAACCGAGTTAGTGCATAAAATGCGTGATGATGAATATCTGATGGATGTTTCATTTATGCTTATTTCCAGCGAAACCGGCTTTGACTATATTGACCCTATTCGACAGGCAGGGGTAACCGGTATATTACCTAAACCGTTTAAGTCTGATCAGTTAAAAAGGGGGTTATATAATACCCTTGATATTTTAAATCCGGACGCCCTGGATTTAGGTGAGTTTAATGTAGAAGATTTAAGAGTTTTAATTGTTGACGATAGTACGATGGCAAGAAATCATATTAAAAGAGTTTTAAAAGGCCTGGGAATCGAAAACATAACAGAAGCAGATGACGGTGCTAATGCAGTACCGTTACTTGACGAGCAATTTTTTGATTTTGTAGTGACTGATTACAATATGCCGCAAATGGATGGTAAAGCTTTACTGCAGCATATTAGAAGCAGCAGCAATCAACGATCAATACCCGTTTTGATGGTTACCTCTGAAGGTAATCAGGGTAATCTTGCCGCAGTTGAACAAGCAGGAGTGTCTGGTATTTGTGATAAACCGTTTGAAAGTGATACGGTGCGTGCGATGATACAAAGAATGATGTCGGATGTTTAAAATTTAGTCATAAGTCATAAGTCGTTAGTCGTTAGTCTTACGACTGGCTTTAATGTACAATTCTTAAGTCGTTAAAAATCAAAATCACTCATAATAATGCGTAAACACATTAAGACCTCTGGCCGTTGGCTAATTTCACATAAAGACTGGAAGGCTCATTTAGTATTCATGTTAGGTGGTGCTGCGGTGGGTCTGGTTGCTGTATTTATGGCTGTGTCGAGTGAGTGGGCTAATCATACTTTTTTTCAGGTAGTAGAAAAAAATCATTACCTGCCGTTTATTATTACTCCCTTTGGTTTTATTTTAATTGTTTATCTTACCCGTAAGTATTTTCCCGGTGCTGAGGGCAGTGGTATTCCCCAGGTTGTCGCAACACTTGAACTAGGTCATGAAAAAGAACGCAGTGTATTGCTTACAATGCGCATCGCTTTTGGCAAAGTGATGTTATGTATTCTTGGTTTGCTCAGTGGTGCATCCATAGGTCGTGAGGGGCCAACCGTTCATGTTGGTGCGGCGATTATGTTTTCATTGCGCCGCTTTGTGCGCTTTCGAATTTATGATATGGAACGAGTTTTAATTATTGCCGGTGGAGCAGCGGGTGTTGCTGCCGCATTTAATACGCCTTTGGCAGGCATTGTATTTGCCATAGAAGAATTAAGTCGCTCATTTGAAGTGCGCACACGGGGTTTAATGTTGGCGGGTGTGATGGTAGCTGCAATCGTAGCAATTGCGATTTTAGGTGATTACACCTACTTTGGTAGTACCAGTGCAACCATAGAGTTAGAGAATGCGGTAGTACCAGTTTTAGTCTGCGGCATTGTCTGTGGTTTGTTGGGTGGCATATTTAGTTTAATGTTAATTCATGGCAGCAGACTGGTGTCACCCTTTAGAAGCCAGAACCCATATGTGGTAGCGGGTCTGTGTGGCTTAGCCTTAGCGGTTATTGGTTTTTCCTCAGGCAGTTTGACTTATGGTAGTGGCTATGAAGAAGCTAAAGCCATTATGGCAAATACCGGCGAGATTGGTGCTGATTATGGTTACTTAAAATTACTCTCAACATTTGTCTCGTATTTAAGCGGCATTCCTGGGGGAATTTTTGCACCATCACTAGCAACCGGTGCGGGAATAGGTGTGCATATTTCTGACTGGTTAATTAATTACCCTTACGGAGCCATTATTTTATTTGCTATGGTGGGTTACTTTGCAGGTGTTGTGCAAGCGCCGATAACGGCATTTGTTATTGTTATGGAAATGACAGATCAGCATGAGTTGATTATGCCTTTGATGGTAACGGCATTTATTGCGACGGGTATTTCTAAGTCTATCTGTAAAACACCAATTTATACTACGCTTGCTGATAATTTTTTACCGGATGATAAAAAGATTTTTGGTAAGAAAAGTTCTGTAGAATAAATTTTTTGATATCGGTAATAGTCGTGAAAATTTAATATGACTATTAGTCACTAGCTTTTTCCGGCACAAGCACCGGGAATATTTAAGTTTTATTATTAATATAATGCTAAGGCTTTCTTAGTTTCCAGCCAATCGCTTTTCCGCTTACATCAAGTGAACTATACACGGCCATATTTAAAACATTATTTGGCTCGCCTTCATCTGGCCATGCTAATCCTGTATGCGTATTTTTTAAATTAGCACCACAGTTGTTATTAAAGGTGACGCTTACAGCGAGTTCGCTTTTTGATGTGTCAATGTGAGAGAGTGTACCATTAGCAATACAGCCACCAGACTTTGTCGCGGTAAATGAACCGCCAGCCAGTATGTCAAATGACCAGCCGTCAGCACTGTATTCATCAGTCCAAGTTGCACCCATGGTATTCAAATTCATAGCAACGTCATAATGACCATCACCAGAGATAGTTACGCTACCATTTGCTTCGCGTTTAGGGTTGTAATAATTAAAACCAAACACATTATTAGATAAACTGGTCTCAGGTGTGATTTCAGTTGAGTAAGCAAAGCTAATAAAGTAATGCGCTGTATCAGTACCGGCTTTAATAACGTAAAGTTCCGAGCTGCCGGTAAGAATAATCATATCTTCTTCACTGGTTACCAAGGCAGTAGGTGCCTGAAATGTAGTGACCTTGCCTGACGCAGAAGTATAAGATTGAGTTCCTGTCTCCGACCATATGCCCTTTAAAGGTGTTAAGTTTATTGATGCAACAGAGGTTTGGTTTGTAGAGGTTCCGCTAGAGCTGCCACCGCCACCGCAGGCTGTTGTTATCAAAGGTAAACTGGCTAACAGGGTACTGATCTTTTTCATAACGCTTATTTCACACATAAATACGACAATTTAATATACATTACATATTGTCAGCATGAATGTGAGTTAATTCACAGGTTTCGAAGTTTGCCTGGTTATGGAGCATCATACTCGGGGATAGAACGCGCTTTTTGCGCTCTGTCCCCTGTGGTAATTCTGAGGTGATTGGTGGAGGGGTGGACGACTTCGTGCGGCTCTTGGTGGTATCAAAAAAGGGGACACGGCGCCAAAAACCGGCGACATGTCCCCGATGGATGCGTTCCTTGGCAGAGCTTACTAATGTGCGAGTAGACAGGTTTTAAGAGTTATTATGTTTGAGGTTTGAAAGGAGAGCTGCTTATCAGGTCTTTGCCGTAACTTTCTAGCGCGGCTGATTCTCGCTGCAGGTGTTGCACTAATATGCGGTTAAATTCGGGGTGTGCAATCCAGTGTGCAGACCAGGTTTTGACGGGTAAAAAACCGCGAGAAATTTTGTGCTCACCCTGGGCACCCGGCTCAAATGTTTGTAAACCGTGTTTGATACAATACTCAATTCCAGTGTAATAACAAACTTCAAAGTGTAAACTGTCATATTCGTCATAACAGCCCCAGTGTCGCCCATATAAAGTGTCTTTGCCTTGAATGCAAATGGCGCCAGCAACTATTTCTGTTTTGTTGTAGGCAAAAATGATTAACAATTTATCAGCAATAGATTTGAAAAAATTTAGACTAAGTGTGGGTGAACCTGACTTTTTCATAAAGGTTATCTGATAAAAATAATAAATTTTATCCCACTGTTCATCGTTCAGCTCTGTACCATTGAATGTTTTTATATCAATACCCTGATCGCGAACTTTACGCCTTTCCTGCTTGATGTTTTTTCGTTTTTTAGGCTTTAATTCATTTAGAAAATCATCAAAATTTTCATAGTTATTATTTTTCCAGTGAAACTGATAATCAAATCGTTGTAGTTCGGTGTGTTGTTTAAGCAGTTCAAAGTCATCTTTTAAAGTAAATAACCAGTGGGTACCTGAATAGTTATTTCTTTCAGAAAAATCGATAGCGAATTTAATTAAAGTTTTTTTAATATCAGCATTATTATCTTTAGCAAGAATTCTAGGCCCCTGACAGGGTGAGTAAGGAATTGAGATGACTAACTTGGGATAATAGTTGATACCGGCACGTTGATATGCATCAGCCCATGCCCAGTCAAAAACAAATTCACCATATGAGTTGTGCTTTTCGTAAGCGGGCATAGCGCCTATTAATTCATTTTCGTCTGAGTGAATTAAAAAGTATTTTGTAAACCAACCGAATTTTTCAAGGCAGTGACCTGTTTCAAAAGCATATAAAAATTCATGTTGGATAAAAGGATTGATATTGTCCGTAAGCGCATCCCATTGTTCTGCAGGAATGTCTTTGAGTGATTCACATATGCTAAGTTGCATGGGGGAGGTACCAGGAGTTAAAGCTCCCTACAATAAAATGCTATTGCAGAGAACTTTAATAAAGGACTTTTATGATTCTTTTTCGTCCAGATATTTTTCTGCATCTAGCGCAGCCATGCAACCAGCACCCGCAGAGGTTACGGCCTGTTTGTAAATCTGGTCGGCTACGTCACCCGCGGCAAATACGCCGGGAATTGATGTTGCCGTTGCATTGCCTTTAGTGCCGGCGCCGACTGTAAGATAACCATTATCCATTTCTAGTTGGCCTTCAAAAATACTGGTATTGGGTTTATGCCCAATAGCAATAAATACACCGGCCAAATCAATGTCTTTTGTGCTGTCATCTTTTGTGCTCTTAATACGAATACCGGTAACACCCGTGTCATCACCTAACACTTCATCAAGTGTACTGTCCCAGGCAATCGTGACGTTTCCGTTTTCAGCACGATCTTTCAAACGATCAGCAAGAATTTTTTCAGAACGGAACTGGTCTCGTCTGTGAACAATGGTGACGTGATCAGCAATGTTTGCTAAATATAAAGCTTCTTCAACAGCGGTGTTACCACCACCAATTACCGCAACATTCTGTCCGCGATAGAAAAAACCATCACAGGTCGCACATGCAGATACGCCTTTACCTTTAAAGGCTTCTTCAGATTCCATGCCCAGATACATAGCACTGGCACCGGTGGCAATAATTAAAGCATCACAGGTGTATTCGTGAGAGTCACCGATTAGTTTAAACGGGCTGGATTTTAAATCAGTAGTATGAATATGGTCGAAAATAATTTCGGTACCAAACCTTTCAGCGTGGGCTTTCATACGCTCCATTAACTCAGGTCCCTGAACACCTTCATTGTCTCCAGGCCAGTTATCTACATCGGTAGTGGTCGTTAATTGCCCGCCCATCTCCATGCCGGTAACGATAACCGGGTTAAGGTTAGCACGTGCAGCGTAAACAGCGGCTGAATAGCCCGCGGGGCCAGAGCCCAAAATCAGTAGTTTGCAATGCTTTTTGTCACTCATGTACTTCTCCGGAAATAACGGGTTATTTAATATTTGACGGTATTCTAGCAAATCTTTCTTAAGGAATCCTTAGTCTGGATAAATAGTCTTCATACTTTATGGCTATAATTAGAATATGAAGATAGGAACCCCAAAAGAAAGAAAAGTTCTCGAAGGTCGAGTGGCCCTGATACCTGATGCCTGCTCTGCGTTAATTCGTCAGGGTAATCAGGTTTTTATAGAAACTGGCGCTGGAGAATTGAGTGGTTATAAAGATGAACAATACAGTGCTCATGGTGTGGTTATTAAAGCAAGCGCTGCTGAGTTATATGCTGAAGCCTGTTTGATCGTTAAAGTAAAAGAGCCGGTGGATGACGACTTGCAGTATTTGCGAGAGGATCATGTTTTATTCTGTTATTTGCATCTGGCTGCCAATTTGGAATTAACCCATCGGCTTTGTGATATAGGCTTAACAGCTATTGCTTTTGAAACGGTCACCGATGAGGCAGGGCGTTTACCGTTGCTTAAACCGATGAGTGAAATTGCCGGGACCTTGTCTATTCAAATTGGCACACATCTTCTGCATCAACCTCAGGGTGGTAAGGGGTTGATGCTAGGTGGCTTATCTACAACTGAGTCTGGCCATGTTGTGGTGCTTGGTGCTGGCGTAGCAGGAGGTGCCGCGGCGCGTCAGGCAGCAGCAATAGGCGCCAGAGTAACCCTGATCGACCGGGATGAATCTCGATTTGAGCTTTTAAGTCAGTTATATCCCAATATAAGTGGCGAGCTTTCATCTGAAATCAGTATTGCACGGGCGGTAAATGATGCTGATTTACTTATTGGGGCTGTATTGTTACCAGGTTTGCATGCGCCGAGGCTGGTATCAGAATCACAGGTGAGATGCATGCAGCCTGGCAGTGTTGTGATTGATATATCGGTTGATCAGGGGGGGTGCATAGAAACGATCAGGCCAACAAATTATAGTAATCCGACCTATTTCGAGCACGATATACTTCATTTTGGGGTGACAAATATGCCGGGAGCGGTACCCAGAACAGCTTCACAAGCCTTATCCGCGGTTATTTTGCCCTATGTTCAGCGTTTATGTGAAGCTGACTGGCAGCAGGATATTAACCTGCAAAATGGTATAAATGTGCGAAAGGGTGAAATAGATAACCCATTGATAGAGCAGGCATTAAAACAATAAAGCATTCGATGGAATTAAGCTGGTATAATCCTGTTATTATAAAAATAACTATTTTAATCAAGTAATTGCATCATTAGCACAAGGGCTCAAACATTGGCACAGGCGCGCCGTAAAAAAGATGATAAACAGAAATCAGGTCTCACTATTCACATTAGTCGTGGGTTACGTGAAGCGGCCTTATTTATATTATTAGCTATATCATTATTTATACTTACAGCTTTAGTTACCCATAACATGCAAGACCCGGGCTGGTCTTATACTGGGCCGTCTACCAGTATCAGCAATATGGCTGGTGTTGTTGGGGCCTGGTTTTCAGATGTGTTGTATCACCTGTTTGGTTATCTGAGTTATCTATTCCCGGTCATGATTGCCTACAGTGGCTGGTTAGTGTTGCGTGAGCGAACGGATGATGGTGATATAAATTATCATGTGCTGGGTATTCGCTGGCTTGGCTTTTTTATGACACTGGCTTCGGGTTGTGCCTTGACCAGTTTACATTTTGTTATACCAGTCGATACATTACCTTTAGATGGTGGTGGCATTTTAGGGCGATGGATAGGCGATGCTATGGCGTCTGCTCTAGGTGTGCTGGGTTCAACACTAATATTACTGGCTGTATTTTTAGCCGGCATTACTGTTTTCAGTGGTTTGTCCTGGTTAAGTGTAATGGACATGATTGGTGACAAATTATTAAATGCTTTTGAGTGGTTGCAATCAAAAATTGCCGAATATAGAGAAGTACGTGAAGAGAAAAAAGAAGGTGAAATTGCCCGGGAAACACGAGAAAAAGCAGTTAAAGCCGAGACCAAAAAGAAAGAGGCTCGTAAGAAGCCGGTTCGCATAGAGCCAGTTATTAATAAAGTAGAAGTGAGCGAAAGACATTCCAGAGAAAGTCAGATATCTTTATTTGATGATGCTTCGGCTGGTGATACAGAATTACCGCCATTGCGTTTACTGGATGAAGCCATACGCTCCGGTAAGGGTTTATCAACCGAATCACTGGAAGCTTTATCTAGACTGGTTGAAATTAAACTTAAAGATTTTAATATTGAAGTTGAAGTGGTTGCGGTACATCCCGGTCCGGTTATTACACGTTTTGAAATGCAACCGGCACCGGGTATTAAAGCCAGTAAAATTACCGCGCTATCAAAAGATCTTGCCCGTTCATTGTCAGTACAATCAGTACGTGTTGTAGAAGTTATTCCCGGTAAAACCTATGTTGGTTTAGAAATTCCAAATGAACATAAGGAAATTGTTTCATTAAGTGAAATTTTAATGTCCAAGGCGTACGACAAAGCAACTTCGTCATTAACTGTGGCGCTGGGTAAAGATATTTCTGGTCAGCCTATGGTGGCAGATCTTGGTAAAATGCCGCACTTATTAGTTGCCGGTACCACGGGCTCAGGTAAGTCTGTTGGTATAAATACCATGTTAATAAGCTTGTTATATAAAAGCTCACCTGAAGATGTGCGGTTAATTTTAATTGACCCGAAAATGTTAGAGCTGAATGTATATGATGATATTCCTCATCTTCTAACACCTGTTGTTACCGACATGAGTGAGGCAGCCAATGCTTTACGCTGGGCGGTGGGTGAAATGGAAAATCGTTATAAATTAATGGCTGCTCTGGGTGTAAGAAATATTACCGGTTACAACCGTAAGGTGAGTGAAGCAATTGAAGCAGGGGAGCCCATTAAAGATCCGTTATTTGTTAGAGATGAGTTACTAGGCGGTGATGAAGAAGCTAAAGATTTAAAAGCATTACCTTTTATAGTTGTTGTGGTGGATGAGTTTGCTGATCTTATAATGGTTGTGGGTAAAACAATCGAGCAGTTGATTGCGCGCCTGGCGCAGAAAGCGCGTGCTTCTGGTATTCATTTAATTCTGGCAACCCAGAGGCCGTCTGTGGATGTTATAACCGGCTTAATTAAATCTAATATACCAAGTCGAATTGCCTTTCAGGTTTCGTCAAAAGTTGATTCAAGAACCATACTGGATCAGATGGGGGCTGAGCAGTTACTCGGTCATGGTGATATGTTATTTATGAATGCGGGTAGTAGTATTCCTGAACGTGTGCATGGAGCTTTTGTAGATGATCACGAGGTGCATGCGGTATGTGAGCATGTACGTAAACAGGCTAAACCTAATTATATAGAAAACCTCATTGCTGATAATAGTGACATTATAAAACTTCCAGGTGAAGGCCCTGTGCAATCAGATGCTGATGCGGAAAGTGATGCACTTTATGATGAAGCCGTACAAATAGTAACGGAGTCTGGCAAAGCATCTATCTCATATGTACAACGTCGTCTAAAAATCGGCTATAACCGTGCTGCACGCATGGTTGAGCAGATGGAGGCCTCGGGCGTTGTTAGTGCTATGCAGTCAAATGGACAGCGCCAGGTTTTAGCACCACCCCCGCCTGAACTTTGAGTAAAAAACTCAATCAAACAAGAAAGTCATATTAGGTTAAATAAAGAATGCTAAAGAAAATATTATCAATAACATTATTGTTATGCAGCTTTAATGTTAGTGCTGAGCTTATAGCTTCACAAATAAAGCTTGAAAAGTTTCTCGATAACACCACCAGCCTTTCAGCACGGTTTCAGCAAAAGCTTGTTGATAAATATGGTTATTTATTACAGCAGTCTGCAGGTAGTTTAAATATGCAGCGTCCTGGCAAGTTCAGTTGGGACTATATACTGCCATACCCGCAAAATATTGTTTCCAATGGTAAAAAAATATGGATGTATGATTCTGAGCTCGAGCAGGTGAATGTACGTCCTTATAATCAGGTTTTGGCTTCATCACCTGTTAACCTTTTAGATAACAATCAGAAACTTGATATTGAATTTAAAATATCTGAAATGCCAGAAAAAAATGGTCAACAATGGGTGAGATTAATACCCAAAAATTCAGAAAGTGATTTTAAGGAAATGCAGATTGGTTTGTTAGACGGAAACATAAAAACAATGCGTTTTATTGATAACTTTGAACAGCAGACTGAAATTGAATTCGAGCAGCTTGTTTTAAATCCACAATTTGAAGAATCGAAATTTGAATTTATAACCCCTGAAGGGGCTGATGTTATTGGTGATTTTTAACAAAGACTTAATTTAAATTTTATTGTTTATATCAATATTAAACTTGTCATGAATTAATAATGGCTGATTATATAATAGAGTTACAAAATAATGTCTGATAATGATTATCGTCCTTTAGCTGATCGAATCAGACCAGATAATTTACATGATTATCTGGGGCAGAGCCATATACTTGGCGAAGATAAACCCCTTAGAGTTGCAATCGAAACCGGTAAGCTTCATTCTATGATCTTCTGGGGACCTCCGGGCACAGGAAAAACGACACTTGCTCGATTGATATCAAATTATTCTAATGCACAATTCTTATCAGTATCAGCTGTACTTTCAGGTGTAAAGGATATCAGGGCTGCTATAGATAAAGCTCATCAGTTTTACGATATTTATAAAAAACCGAGTATTTTATTTGTAGATGAGGTGCATCGCTTTAATAAATCACAGCAAGATGCTTTTTTGCCTTTCGTTGAAGATGGAACCGTTAGTTTTATTGGCGCGACTACTGAAAACCCTTCTTTTGAATTAAATAATGCACTCTTGTCCCGTTGTAAAACCTATGTGTTAAAGTCGATTCAGCCGGACGAAATGACACAATTATTAAAACGTGCACTTAATGATAAAAACCTTGGTCTGGGTGACAGAAACGTTAATATTAAAGATGATATGTTATTGCTCATTGCGGCTCAAGCTGATGGGGATGCCAGGCGAGCCTTAAATTTTCTTGAAATTGCAGTGGATCTAGCGACTGAAGAAAACGGTCAGTTAACGGTAAACGAAAATATTATTCATGAAGTTACATCTCAAACCCTGCGACGTTTTGATAAGGGTGGCGATTTATTCTATGAGCAAATTTCTGCAATGCATAAATCGGTGAGAGGAAGCAACCCTGATGCTGCTTTATACTGGATGTGCAGAATGCTCGATGGGGGGTGTGACCCGATTTATCTAGCGCGTAGAGTTGTACGCATGGCATCAGAAGATATAGGTAATGCTGATCCAAGGGGGCTGGAAATATCACTTAATGCCTGGCAAACCTATGAACGTTTGGGTAGTCCGGAAGGCGAGTTGGCAATAGCTCAGGCTGTTAGCTATCTGGCCTGTGCTCCAAAATCTAATGCTGTCTATATGGCATATAAATCAGCTATGCAGCTGGCAAAAGAAAGCGGCTCAATGGATGTGCCAATGCATATTAGAAATGCCCCTACAAATTTGATGAAAGATATGGGTTTTGGAAAGAACTATAGATATGCTCATGATGAAAAAGATGGATTTGCTGCAGGTGAAACCTATTTTCCAGATGAGTTAGGTGAACATGAAATTTATCATCCGGTTGAACGTGGTTTAGAAATAAAAATAAAAGAAAAACTAGATTATTTACGTTCTCAAAATAAAAAAGATAAATAGAGCTTTATGATTATGAATAAAAAAATTATTCCAACATTGGGTGTTTCCTCATGTGTGGGAGGGCCGTCAGACTCTTGTGCTGCTGCACCTGCTAAATTAGAGTCTTCAGGCTATTCATCTATATTAGTTAATAGTGAGCTAAAGTGGGAGTCACTACTGGAAGTATCAAATCTCAATAAAAACTCTCTCAGTATTTTAAATAAACAAAGTTGTGTTATTAATCAGTTTGCACAGCAACAGATAGAAAACAAGTCGTCTTTTCTTGTTTTAGGTGGTGATCACTCAATTGCAATAGGTACCTGGGCAGGGGTTATGAATCAGTTGCCGCCTGACGTAACCTTCGCATTAATCTGGATAGATGCGCATATGGATGCGCATACGATTCAAACGTCACCATCTGGAAATTTACACGGCATGCCAGTCTCGGTTTTACTTGGAGAGGCAGATCATGAATTACAGTCATGTTACCCATCAGCAAAGTATATAGATGGTCAGGACTTATATATGTTTGGTGTCAGGAGTTATGAAGCAGATGAAATGATTTTATTAAGTAAGATGAAAGTCAACGTCTTTGATACCCAAAGAATAGAAAAAGACGGCGGTACACAAAAAGTGCTTTTTCAGCTCATTGAAACTATATCTCGCTGTTATGATTATTATGCAATTAGCATTGACCTTGATGCGATAGACCCTAAGGATGCGCCAGGAGTTGAAACAAGAGAGGCAGCTGGTTTGAGAGCAGATAACCTGTTAGCAACATTTGAAAAACTTGATTTCGGATCTAAGTTTATAGGTCTTGAAATAGCTGAGTTTGATCCTGTAAATGATATAAATGAAAAAACAGAAAAGTTGGTTTATAAAATTATTAATTCTATATATAAGTAATGATAAAATTTTATATTAAGTGTTATATCTCAATTATGATGTATTGCTTGCAATAAAGTGCTTTAAATTATAGAAGTTAGATCTATCTGCATAGCTGAAGAAGCTTAGGTATCAAATGCATCTAACTAGATGATATAGGATGTGTCTTGGCACTTTTGTTTTGTTAAGTAATATGAGTATATGGATGTTTTTCAGATTCAGTACTTATAAAATTAAACCATAAAGATCCTTTGGGTCATTTAAATCAGGAATCAAATCAATATTAGTTCCTAAATTCAATTCTTTTGAAATTTCATATACTAGTTTTAAAACCGAATAATCTTCAACGGCAAAACCGACAGAATCAAAGATTGTAATTTCATTATTGTTCTCACGGCCAGTTTTTTCTCCGCTGAGTATTTGCCATAGTTCTGCATGAATATGCCCGGCATCTAATTGCTGTATTTCACCTTCAGCTAAACTTTGTGGGCTGAACTCTACTATTAATTTGCTTTTCTTTAATAGAGTAACGCCTAATTCGGTTTTTCCAGGGCCATCTCCACCCATTGCATGTATATGTGTGCCTTTTTTTATAATGTTTTCAGTAAATAATGTTGCGTTTTTATTATCAGCAGTGGCAGTTATAATTATGTCTGCATTAGTTATGGCTTCAGAGGCTGAATGACAGCAATTAATATTTTTAAAATCAGCAGATAAGTTATTATAAAATTTATTCATTGCTTTTGAGTCAATATCGAATGCATTGACATTTGTAATGTGAAAAATAGACTGCATCGCTTTGACCTGAAATTCTGATTGTGCTCCACAACCAATTATTGCCAGATTTCTACTGTTTTTACGAGCGAGTAATTTTGCGCCCATGGCTGCAACCGCCGCAGTTCTGATTGCTGTTAAAATGGTCATTTCACTAATCATTAATGGATAACCAGACTTTACGTGGCCTAGCATGCCCAATGCTACAACACACAAATGACCGTTGTGAGTGTTGCCAGGGTGACCATTTACATACTTGAAGCTGTAAAATTCATCATCAGAGCAGGGCATTAGCTCTATTACGCCATGATTATAATGAATGGCGTGTCGGGGTGATTTGTAGAATTCATGCCAATGTATAAAGTCGAGTTCTAACTGATTGATTAGTCGTCGATAAAATTCGCTGAGTCCAATTGTTTTAATTATGGATTGAATTGTAGGTATATCGAGTAGCTGCATAGATTATCTCCCTGCAATTAGCTGGATATATAAAGTATAGATTGCTCACATGGGTATTTCTACAAAATTACAATAATCTGATGATAATAAAAAAGTGAAGACAGAAACTGTAATTAGGAAATAGTTGCAGATGTTTGTTGTTTGGGTGATTCAAACAAATCATAAGTTTATAAATTAGATAACATTTTAGATAACACTTCCTTCAATTGTTCAAGAGATAGTGTGCCCATTAAGAAGGCAATATATCCGGTTATTTCACTTGTACTTAGTGTTAGATCTATGCGGATAAATAATGCCGTATCGTTTTTATTTTCAGAAACATTTAATAAATCAAGCGGTTTTGATAGTTCAAATATTGGTAAATCCATTTTAAATTCCGCATTCAAAGCCTCAGCAAATGAACCAATGCATGCATTAAGAACAATGTTGCCAATTTCTGAATAAGCTTCCTGTTGTAATTCTTCTATCGTTTCTTCAGGTAAATCAGCCCCCAACAATTGTCGGACGATTTCCAGGCTATTCTCCTGCGGAAAAAGTAACATCGATTGAGCATCAAAGGGCCCGCTTAACATTTGAGAAACACTGCATATAGTGATATCTGATCCCAGTTTATGAGCGAGTTCTGCTACAGATAAAAATTCAATATGGGGTACAGACAGAGTGATTTCCTGTTTCACCATGGTGCTCAATGAAGCGGCAGCTTTGCCAACACCTAAATTGAACATCTCAGTGAGCAAATCGAGTTCAAGCTCTGTTAATTCTATGGCCTTAGTCATTAAAATATTCCAGCATGGACATAATACAGTTTTCGTTAATAGGTTTATTTATACATTTAGCACCAATTTCTGCTGCTTTAGTGTGGGTTGCTTCCTGAACGTTAGCGGTTAAAAGAGCAAATTTTGAATCAGTTCGTTGCTCAGACATTTTAGTGATAAATTCAATACCATCCATGTTCGGCATGTTATAGTCGACAGAAAAATAGTCGACTTTTTCACCTTCAGCGATACTTAAAGCTTCCTGGCCATCACTTGCTTCTAATATATTTATATTGGGTACTTTGTCTAATATTATTGCTTTAATCATCATTCTAGATACTTTGCTGTCATCCACTATCATGAGTGTTTTATTGTCAGACACGTTAATCTCCTTTTTTCTGGAATTCTTGAAGTGCTACTTTGGCTTGTTTATATGCATTAATAACGAGTTCTATCTGGGGTTTTAAATCGCATTCATTTTGATTACTCCTGCACATGTCTTCCAGTGTCATTGCGTAACCAGAGATGATCTCAGCGCCCACATTAAGGCTGCTTGATTTCATACTGTGCGCATATCTTTCCAGAGTGCTTATGTCTTCTTTTTCAAGCAATTCAAGCATGCTGTTAATCATTTCGTCTGACTGTTCAATGTAGGCGGGTATTAATTCATCAAAAACAGGTCCTATTGCTACTTTCATGTCCGTTAGTGTTTTAATGTTAAGTGGTGGTTGAGACGAAGGCTCTGGAATAGTGTTAATAGTGTTATCGTTCATGGTGTCTTCTTTAAAATCCTGTTCATCATAATTTTGTTTAGAGAGAGGTAACCATCGAAATAAAATATCTGTCAGTTGTCTTCGATTAAATGGTTTTACAAGATAATCATTCATACCTGCGAGTTCACATTTCTCCCTGTCGGTAGATAAGGCGTTCGCTGTTACAGCGATTATAGGAATGTTTTGATCAGTCTCACGAATTTTACGTGTCGCTTCAAAACCATCCATTATAGGCATCTGGCAATCCATAAGTATTATATCGTATGTGTTATTACTATATTTATCTAGCGCTTCTTTGCCGTTATTTGCGATATCTATTTTAAAATCAAAACCACCCATTAAACCTATGGCAACTTTCTGGTTTATTATTATGTCTTCAACGAGTAATACGTTAGCGCTTAGTTGTATGTTTCTTTTATGTTTTTCGAGTTCATCTTCTAATACGGAATGCTGAGTAAGGAATCTATCATTGTGATTGTCGTCTTTTAAACCTAAAACACGAGTTAAAGTTTTATATAGTAGGTCACTTAGAATGGGCTTGGTTAAATAGGCAGAGAAGCCTATATCCTTAAATATAGCAGCGTCTCCAAGACCGGTGGCAGATGTAAGCAAAATCAGAGGTATATGCTTTATATCATTGTGCTTCTTTATTTCTCGACCAAGATCAGCACCACATGGTATGGGCATCATATTATCGATTATAGCCAGTTTATATGGTGTGCCTATCTGTTGGGCGTTTTTTAAAAGATCTATGGCTTCCTGAGGCTTAGTTGTTTCATCAACTAACATATGAAGTTTGTTTAATTGTTCCCTTAAAATTTTTAAATTTAAAGGGTTATCATCAACTATCAGTATGCGTTCATTACTCAGGTCAAGGGTTTCAAGTTTTTCAGGAGCGGCTATTTTTATCAATTCTATTTCAATCCAGAATCGGGAGCCTTTACCTGATTCGCTATCGACATCTATCTTTCCGTTCATTAACTCGACAAGTCGTTTACTAATTGTCAGGCCAAGGCCAGTACCACCATATGTACGGCTGGTTGAGTTATCAGCCTGGGTGAATGAATCAAATAGTTTATCTTTTGATTTATTGTCCAAACCTATACCTGTATCTATAACCTCAATAGATACGTTTAAGTTGTCGTCATTTTGTTTAAGGCATTTTACTTCTACTATTACTTGTCCTTTGTTGGTGAACTTAATAGCGTTGCCTACAAGATTTAACATTATCTGACGAATTCTTCCTGCATCACCTATCACATAATTAGGGCAGTCAGTATGATAATAGAAAATGAGTTCTATGTCTTTCTCTTCAGCTTTGACCAGTAATAATCGAGTTACATCATAAATGGTTCTCTCTAAATTGAATGTAATAAGTTCGAGTTCAATCTTTCCGGCTTCAACTTTTGAATATTCAAGAATATCATTAATAATTTCTAACAAAGAATTGCCAGAATCAGAAATGGTTTTAATTATATCTTCTTGTTGAGGGTTTAATGGAGTGTCCTGTAATAGTTCAACCATACCTAAAACACCGTTCATTGGTGTTCTTATTTCATGGCTCATTGTGGCTAAAAAATTACTTTTTGCTTCAGCAGCTGACTGAGCCTGATTTTTGGCACTTATAAGCTCATTTTCATTATGCTGTCTTGCTGTGTCATCGCGTATGATGGCAGAGTATTTTGTCTTACCGGCTATGGTCATTTCACTGACTGATAAATCCATAGGAAAAATCGATGCATTTTTTCTACGCCCGGTTACATGGCGTACTTTTCCAATGACTTTTTTTTCACCTGTTTTTTTATAGTTTGTTAAGTAATTGTCGTGTTCTCCATGATATGGTTCAGGCATTAATAACTTTATGTTTTTACCAAGAACCTCAAGTTTAGAGTAACCAAATAATTCACAGGCAGAGTTGTTGATGTTTTCTATAATGCCTTTGTCGTTTATTGATATTAGTCCATCTACTAATGAGTTCATAATTGTTCTATTACGAATCTCACTTGATTCTAAAGATAGCTGAGCTTTTTTCCTGATGTTTGATTGCAAATCAGAATCTATAAACGCTCGAAATACACTGATACATAAACCAGTTAATAAACAAAGATACGCGAGAATTTTTAATATATGTGCAATATTAAATTGAATGTCGAATAAACTGGTGGAATAAGGCATAACTACAAGTTGTGTTACCAGGTTAACAATGATGGAAAGCACTAGCCAGTGAGTGAATGCACTTGTTTTCCATTCATTTTGGTTTAGTAACCCAGTTAATGCGGCCGCAAGAAAAACTGCAGGTAGTAATTCTTCTGGCCGATAAAATAAAGGTCCTGAATAATACCCGTCAGGTAAAGGTGTTAATGTGAAAAAGATAAAACTTAAAAATGCAGTTAGAATGATGAAGCTATAAATTATTGAGGGTAAATTGTTTTCGGGTAATTTGTATTTTATTTCCCATTGATGTATAAAATACACAAGAAGGAATATAACCGATAAAAATAAACGGGAAGCTAACCAGCTCCAGGGAATTAAAGAGGATAGTTCAGAAGCCAGATAAGGTTCAAGCCAGATTGAACTTGCAATTGCATGATAACCGTCCAGTAACCCAATGCCAATGAAACCGGCTCCAAGTACAAGAAAATTAACCCCCCCTTTACTGTAAAATCGTAACAGAGATAACACGCCAATAAACATAGCCAGAATAGTTGCTATTGCCTCCATTAGTGTATGTAGCTGAATAGAGCCTTGCCATGTGTAAACACTAAAAGATATTGAGCATAGTGAAAGAGCTATTGCAACGATCAGATAAGTTTGTATACGTCTGTTTTTAATAACCATAAATTATGGGGTGTTACTTTGTATGCTTGATTGATTAAGCATAGGCTATAAATAAAGGTTAAGTACTGTTTCATATGAAGTTTTTTCTGCCAGATTATAAGATGCCTTAAATATGAGTGTGAAATGGTTAAGAGCTAATATGTCAGGTTGAGGAAGGGGCGTTATTAAATACATCCTTCAGTTTACTTTTAACTGATATTTAATGTTACTGTGGTCTTATTCTTCTTTCTATTTTTCCCTTCGGGACCATTGTTATAAAAGCGATGGCAATGTTAAAAACGGTTCCAGAGCGTTTTTTGAACTCATTGGTTGTTCGCATCCGTCCACCTCCACCAATATCATTAAAAATTGCTCCTGCATTTTTAAGATACCGCACGTCCTGTGCATAAAAAAGGCCCCCTGAAAAACAGGATGAAATGGGTAACAGCTAGCTTGTTTATCTGAGAGAGGGAATTATGAAACACATCCCTGTGTCTATTTTTAACTGATTTGTAAGATTACTGTGGTCTTACTCTTCTTTTTACTCTCCCTCCGGGCCATAGTCATAAAAAGCGATGACTATGTTAAAAACGGTTCCAGACCGTTTTTTGAACCCATTGGTTGTTCGCATCCGTCCACCTCCACCAATACAAAAAAAGGCCCCCTGAAAACAGGGGGCCTTTTTTTGTATTGGTGGAGGTGGGGGGAATTGAACCCCCGTCCGCAAGCGATCTGCCGCTGGGTCTACATGTTTAGTTTTCGCCTTTTAATTTAATATCACAAACTCCGGCGGTA
>Ga0316205_10002000_pt1 | contig 22793 bp, 17 predicted proteins | sample 3monthpyrite_MG_FD_204941 | JGI IMG/M metagenome (GOLD analysis project Ga0316205, IMG submission 204941) | Microbial mat bacterial communities from mineral coupon in-situ incubated in ocean water Damariscotta River, Maine, United States -... | ecosystem: Environmental > Aquatic > Marine >... | reverse complement strand
ATGTTTGGGCATTGTCGATCAGTTTTCAGCCGCTGGACTAAAGTGTTTTGGTCCCAGTCAGGCAGCAGCGCAATTAGAAGGTTCGAAAGCCTTCACCAAAGATTTTCTTGCCAGAAATAATATTCCTACTGCGGCCTACGGCAATTTTACAGAAGTCCAGCTAGCAAAAGAATACGTGCAAAAAGTCGGTACCCCTATCGTTATCAAAGCTGATGGATTAGCTGCCGGTAAAGGGGTGATCATTGCAGAAAATGAACAACAGGCATTTGACGCGATTGATGATATGTTAGCAGGAAATAAATTTGGCGATGCCGGTCATAGGGTGGTTGTTGAAGAATTTTTAGTTGGCGAAGAAGCGAGTTTTATTGTGATGGTCGATGGCAAAAACATTCTTCCACTTGCTACATCGCAAGATCACAAAGCGCGCGACAACGGAGACAAGGGGCCGAATACGGGCGGAATGGGGGCGTACTCGCCAGCCGCAGTAGTCACCGGTGAAATGCATAACGCAATCATGCAACAGGTGATTATTCCGACGGTTGAAGGAATGGCAAAAGAAGGCAATCCTTACACCGGTTTCCTATATGCTGGAATTATGATTTCGCCAGATGGCACCCCCAAAGTACTTGAATACAATTGCCGTTTTGGTGATCCGGAAACCCAACCAATCATGTCCCGGTTAAAATCAGATATTAGCGAATTGTGTTTAGCTGCGATCGATAAAAAGCTGGATCAGACAAACGTAGAATGGGATGAACGATTTGCAGTTGGTATTGTGATGGCTGCCGGTGGATACCCGGACAGCTATGCCAAAGGGGCCGTTATTTCTGGCTTAGATTCAACCATCGAAAACTGTAAAGTCTTTCATGCAGGCACTCAAATGAAAGAGGGTCAAGTGGTTACCGCAGGCGGTAGAGTACTTTGTGTGGTCGCCCTGGCCGATTCGGTGACCGCTGCTCAGTCACTAGCCTATGAGCGAGTCAAAACAATCAATTGGCAAGATGTTTATTATCGTGATGATATTGGTCATAGGGCAATCGCCAGAGAAGCATTGTAGGACAATAACAAAGAAAACACCGTTAGACCAAAAAGCGCCTCACCAGTGATGATTTATGAACTATGAATTGAAGCTGGTTGCGCGATTAATATTTTTTCCAGATCCTGGATTCCCAAAGAGCTGGAAAAAACCTTGAACACAATTTTGCTCAACCAGTTTTAAAAGCTCAAAGCAATCTTCAGATCACATCTTGAGGTGGGATGGTTGTATACAAAGCAGTCAAATTGCCTGAATCACCTATTTAAGACGACCAAATACAGTTGGTTACATTTTCCTGATTGCCTTTTTCCGTCTAAACCTTGAGTATCTGTACGGATAAATAGAAAAAAATATAATCAGATAAATACAATAGACAGTCAAATTCAATAATTAAACTAAAAATAGGTGGGACTAATGGAACGAAGAGACTTCATTAAACTAACCGGTGCAGGTGTTGGCGGACTTATCTTGCCGATCACCGGAAATATGGTATCTGCAGCGCAATTGCTTGATCGACCAATGGATGTGTCGATGAAAAAGCAGTTGGCTGATGTCGCGTTAAACGCAGCAAAAAGTGCTGGTGCAAGCTATGCAGATGCTCGAATTGGTCGCTATCTAAACCAATTTATCACCACCCGAGAAAAAGTCGTCAACAATGTGGTGAATACTGAATCGGCGGGTATTGGTATCCGAGTGATCGCCAACGGCACCTGGGGATTTGCCTCAACTTCTAAAATGACCCCGGACAGCATCGCAAAAACGGCCAAACAAGCAGTCGCAATCGCCAAAGCAAATTCAAAATTTCAAACTGAGCCAGTGCAATTAGCGCTAGTAAAAGGAGTCGGTGAAGTCAGTTGGAAAACCCCCATCGTAAAAAATGCCTTTGAGATCCCGATCAAAGAAAAAGCCGATATGCTTCTAAATGTGAACAATGCGGCGCTCAGTAACGGTGCCAGTTACATTACATCAGTTATCTTCCTGGTCAATGAACAAAAATATTTCGCCTCTACCGATGGATCTTATATCGATCAGGATGTGCATCGCCTTTGGGCCCCGTTTTTCGCTAGTGCCGTCGGCAAGTCCGGTTTTAAACAACGCACCAGTCTGGGCAATCCGGTGGGAATGGGATTTGAATATCTGGACGGAAAAAAAGAAGATAAGATCTATGTCGATGGTGCCAATATTGGCTATAACAATTCCTACGATATGGTTGAAGATGCGGTTAATGCAGGTAAACAGCTGCAGAAAAAATTAGCAGCAAAATCCGTTAAACCCGGAAAATACGATTTGGTATTAGATCCGGCTCACCTGATGTTAACAATTCACGAATCAGTGGGACATCCATTGGAATTGGACAGAGTGCTGGGTTATGAAGCGAATTTTGCCGGAACCAGTTTTGCGACTTTGGATAAGTGGAAAAGCAAAAAATTCCAATACGGGTCCGATATTGTCAATCTGGTGGCCGACAAAACCCAGCCTTATTCACTCGGTTATGTTGGTTATGATGACGAAGGCGTTAAGACCAAGCAATGGGATTTAATTAAAGATGGCGTGTTAGTCAATTATCAAGCGATCCGCGACCAGGTACATATGATTGACCAAACCGAATCCCATGGTTGTTGTTATTCGCAAAGTTGGCGAGATGTTCAGTTTCAGCGGATGCCCAATGTTTCATTGCAAGCTAATCAGGAAGAAGATTTGACCGCCAACGATATTATAAAAGGCGTCGAAAAAGGCATTTATATTGCTGGCCGAGGATCCTTTTCGATTGACCAACAACGCTACAATTTCCAATTTGGGGGACAGCTATTCTACGAAATCAAAGATGGAAAAATTGTTGATCAAATAGAAGATGTGGCTTATCAGTCAAATACCCAGGACTTTTGGAATTCTTGCACACAGCTGGCAGGAAAATCTGACTATCGAGTTGGTGGCTCTTTCTTTGACGGTAAAGGTCAACCGCCTCAAGTGAGCGCGGTTTCTCATGGTTGCCCAACAACCCGATTTAACAACATCAATGTGCTAAATACTAAACGCAAAGTTTAAGCGACGATTTAGGATTTGAGTAAAAGAATAAAAGAGGTGAACTATGTCAATCGTAACTGAAAAAGAAGCGAAAAAAATATTAAAAAAAGTTTTGTCTTTCTCTAAAGCTGATGAATGTGAATGTAATTTAAATGGTCAATTAACCGGTAATATTCGTTATGCCAGAAATACCGTCACAACCGCTGGAGAAGTCAGCGATTTAACCTTGGCCGTGCAATCGACTTACGGAATGAAAATGGGGGTGGCCACCATCAACGAGTTTGATGATGCCTCTCTCGAAAAAGTGGTACGGCGCGCTGAAGAATTGGCAAAATTGGCACCGGATAATCCGGAGTTAATGCCAAACCTGAAGCCGCAAAAATACGCCAAAATGAATACTTATTTTGATGCCACAGCTAACGTAACCCCTAAATATCGTGCCAAAGCTGCCGACGACGGAATTACTCCTTCTAAGGCAAAAAAATTAGTTGCCAGTGGCTTTTTGACCGATAGTTATACGATGTCAGCGATAATGAATAGTAATGGTTTGTTCGCTTACAATGTTGCGACCGATATTAGTTTTTCTGCCACCATTAGAACTGAGGATGGCAAGGGATCTGGTTGGGTGACTCGTGATTATTCTGATGTGACCAAAATGAATACTGCTGAAGCGTCTCAAATTGCGATCAAAAAATCATTGGGGTCGGCAGCTGCAAAAGAACTGGAACCCGGAAAATATACAGTTATTTTGGAGCCCGCTGCTGGCGTCGGATTACTTGGTCGGCTTTTTAACAATATGGATCAGAGAGCTGCGGATGAGGGGCGAAGTTTTTTAAGTTATAAAGCCAAACAAGATGAAAAAAATGCGCCAAAGAATAAATTGGGCGAAAAAATGTTTGATCAGCGGGTCAATATTTACTCAGATCCCAATCATCCGGAAGTACCAACAGCCACTTTTGCAGATGACGGATCGACGGTTGGAAAAACCTACTGGATCAAAAATGGTAAAATCGAAAACTTTCAAAGCTCACGCTATTGGGCAGACAAAACGAATTCTAAATATAATCCGACAGCCAGTGGAAGTCATCAATGGATCATGAGTGGTGGCGATGGAAGCCTGGAAGAGATGATCAAAAATACTCGTCGTGGTATTTTGGTTACTCGCCTTTGGTACATCCGACAACTCGATCCACAAACATTACTCTACACCGGGCTGACCCGAGATGGGACGTTCTATATTGAAAACGGGAAAATAAAATATCCGGTTAAAAACTTCCGATTTAACGAAAGCCCTATCGTGATGTTAAATAACATAGAGGCACTTGGTAAACCGGTACGCATCGACGGAAATATGGTGCCGCCGATGAAGATTAGAGATTTCACCTTCAGTAGTTTATCGGATGCTGTTTAACTTTAGTCATTGATCATCAAGGGCGCAGCATGATTCTTGCAGGATCATATGCGCCTTTTTTTTAGATGAGTTAAACTGTCATTAAGAAATAATTATCGGCTAATTCTGTGAATCGACGAGATTGTATAAAAAGCGTATTGTTTTCGAGCATTGCTGCGGGATTGCCATGCGGAAATTTACTGGCGGCTATGCCAGATACTTATGATTTTTACTTCACTCGACTAAGTTATGATTCAGGCGATTGGGATGTCGATGAAAGAATGCCGGCAAACCTGCTTAATTCACTAATCGAATATACGACCATTCGAGTCGACTTAAACGAACGAATTATCCCACTATCAGATCCTTCCATGTTAAATGCCCCATTTTGTTATCTGGCTGGTCATCGATTAGTCGAATTCAATCATGCAGAAAAACAAAATTTTGAAAATTATGTAAAGAATGGTGGTTTTGTTTTTGTTGATGACTGCAATCATGATATTGACGGTGTATTTGCGCGAACATTTGAAGCGCAAATGGCGGATATTTTTGGCAAGCAGGCGTTGAAGAAAATCCCCAATGACCATGCGATTTATTCATCTTTTTTTAAGTTTGATGGCCCGCCCGATACAGGGCTTGAATTAAATGGCTGGGGCGATGATCTGGTACACGACTATCTGAAAGCGATTGAAATTGATGGCCGAATAGCGGTTTTATACAGTAACAAAGATCTAGGTTGTGAATGGGATTATGATTTTCGAAATAAACGATTTTTGGCGGAAGACAATACCAAGTTTGCAGTTAATATTGTGGTTTATGCCATGACGGCTTAGGCAATCAAAAAACAAAGATAAAAGAATAATTATCACCACAGAGAACACAGAGTAATAAGACAAATATGAATGAACAACAAATACAAGAAAAAATAGCCAAGCTCTCTGCTATAAAAAAAGAAATCGGTAAAGTCATTGTTGGCCAAAAAACGATCATCGAAGAATTGTTGATCAGTATTCTAGCAGGTGGTCATTGCCTGTTAGAAGGGGTTCCGGGTCTTGCCAAAACTTTATTAGTCAGCACCTTGGCTGAAACCATGGAACTTGATTTTCATCGAGTGCAATTCACGCCCGATCTAATGCCGAGTGATATTGTTGGTACCGAAATTCTTGAGGAAGATCATGCCAGTGGAAAACGTTTCTTCAAATTTCAAAAAGGGCCGGTATTTACCAATATTCTACTAGCCGATGAAATTAACCGAACCCCGCCAAAAACCCAAGCGGCGTTGTTGGAAGCGATGCAAGAAAAACGAGTCAGCTACGCCGGTCATAGTTACGATCTACCCAAGCCATTTTTTGTATTAGCAACTCAGAATCCAGTTGAACAATCTGGAACTTATCCCTTACCGGAAGCTCAATTGGACCGCTTTTTAATGTTTATTCGAGTAGGTTATCCCAGTCAGGATGAAGAAATTGAAATCTTAAAACGTACCACCGGTAATCAATCGGTACAATTAAAAGCATTGATGAATGATAAAGACATTGTGGAATTACAAGGACTCGTGCGCGAGGTCGAAATCTCGGAATCTCTGCTAACCTATATTACCCAAATCGTCAGGCAAAGCAGACCTGCCCAAAGTAATATTTCCGAGATAAAACAATATGCCAGATGGGGAGCTGGTCCTCGTGCAGGACAAGCATTAACGCTTTGCTCCAAAGCCAGGGCATTACTCTGCGGTCGATATTCTGTCACTTTAGAGGATATTGCCTTTGTCGCGCCAGCCGTATTACGCCACCGAATCCTGACCAATTTTCAGGCCGAAGCTGATAACATGAGCAAGGATAAGATCATCACTGAGTTATTGGCCAAAGTAGAAAAACCTAAAAACAAAATTGTTTAAATGTTGACTAGCCATGCAACAATTTATCGAGCCTAAAACATTAGCCCGGATTAAAGATTTACCTTTGGTCGCCAAAACGGTGGCCGAAGGATTTTTACATGGCATACAGCCTAGCATGCAACGGGGCGTTGGCATCGAATTTAGCCAATATCGCGGGTATGAAGTGGGAGATGAATTAAATCGAATTGACTGGAAGTTATTTGCCCGTAGTGACCGATATTTTGTTAGAGAAGCAGAGCGTGAAAGTGAAATCGATATCTGGTTTTTACTCGATGTCAGCCGCTCAATGTTGCAGTCTTCACAATCAGAAGAAAATTCAACTCAAAATTTTGCGCTTTGGAGTAAGTTAGAATACGCAAAACACCTGATTGCAAGCCTGGGTTATCTCGCCAATAAACAAGGGGACCGTTTTGCTTTTCATAGCTTGTCAGATCAAGTACACACAACCGCCGGAGAGTCATTTCTACCGCCGGGCAATGGCGAGCGTCATTGGCAAAAACTATTGATCGCTTTGGCTAAAACTCAGCAAGGTAATTTTTTTCCAAATATCAAATTACTGCAGAGCCAAATTGAAAGGCTGCAAAAGCCTTCTATCATTATTGTGATCAGCGACTTCAATCAAAAACATAATGAAATAATCGATTTTCTGGGAAAATTAAATACCTCTATGTCCGAAGTAGTGGCACTAGAGTTAAATTGCGATGATGAGGTCCAGTTTAATTACTCGGGAGCCATTCGTTTTAAAGATTTGGAATCCAGTCAGGAAATTTTAGTTTCAGCGTCTTCAGCTAAAAAGGAATACTTAAGTCATTATCAAGATTATCAGAATAATCTTGATAGCAAATTCGTGGAAAAAAATATCAACGCCAGTCGATTTAATATTGATCAACCACTCGATCGAATACTTTTCGAGTATTTGCGACAACGCAATCGAGTGGCGAAACGATGACGTTATTTAACAATTTGTCAGTGTTGAATCTAACCGCGCTGATTGGATTGGCAAGCCTGCTCATCCCTGTGCTGATTCATCTTTTCAATCCAAGTCGCGGTAAATTGGTCTTGATCGGTAATATCGATTTGATTAAGAAAGTTAAAAATATCCGCATAATAGAAATTAAAATTAATCAATGGTTACTGTTATTCATTCGGCTGGCTATTTTCACCCTAATAACCTTGCTGCTGGCTGACCTGGTTAATCAGGACAAACAAGAATACTCGAAACAAACAAATGTTTTTTTGTCGCCGGACTGGTTAAACCAAGCTAGCGAGAAGGAACTAGACGAATTGCAAAAACGCCATGCTGAAGATCGATTATTTACACTTGCACCTGGTTTTGACGAACTCTCTTTACCCTCACTCGATTCCCCCTCTAAAGAAACATCCAGTTTTAATATTAGTATTGATGCCTTACTGGCGGAATTGAGTCAAAGGCAATTACTTTCCGAAAAGAACATTATTTATACCACTAACAGAGTTAACCACTATTCATCTCTGCGAACAAAAAATCTCTCCAATGAGCGGATTGAATGGCGAGTAAAAACCCTTAACGACGCGGTCGCACAATCGCCGGTTCTTAATATATCAGTTTTCTATTCGCCTTCCAGATTAATCGACTATCAAAATTTACAATTGGCATTCGATACTTTATCTGGCGTTTCTAAGACTAAGTTAAATGTCAGCTATTTTCCGACAAGCATGCTTGACTTACACAATGCTCATGAGCCACAACTTGACGCCAAAATGGATTGGATTTTCTGGTTAAGCGAAAAAAAATTACCTGAAGAGCTCGACCAAAAAATGAAGCAAGGTAGCTTTCTGTTTGAGGATTTGCAAGGTGATTTGTCTTTGTCTAAAGGCGGTAAACTAAATCCCATCGCAATTTCAATTCCAATACAAATCGAACAATCCTGGATTAGTTTCTATTCAGAGAATCTTTCGCCGCTTCAGTCAAACTTTAAGCCCATATGGTTTAACAAAGCGGGTCAAGTTATATTATCATCAAAAGATAATCAACAAGGTAAGGTTTTTCGATTTAACAGTCGCTTTCATCCTGACTGGAGTGATTTATTACAAACGATACAGTTCCCAGTTGTTTTATCTCGGTTACTTTTTGAGAGCCCTTCGCTCGCCGGGCAAAGACAAGTTTCGCCTTTGCAACTGACCTCTTTACCCGCCAAATCTGTTATTAATAGCAATAAAAAAATGGAATTAGAAGCACGATTGACAACCTTGCGCCCGGTCCTCCTTTTAGTCCTTTGTGTGTTTTGGTTAATAGAAAGGTATTTGTCTGAAAAACAGCCTTCAAAAAGACAAGGACTAGCTGATGGCGGATAATCACCAAATTCCCCAGCTGAATTCACAGCAAGTAATACAAAAACTCTTAAAAAGACTAAAGCTGATAAGAGGTGGTTATTTTTTTGTGACTACTTTGTTGTTTACCACTTGTTTACTGATTTTACTAAATCCTCTAGTTAGTGATTTGTGGCTAAAAGTAACCTTGGCTTTTTTAACATTTGTAGTGGCTAATACTTATTTTTTGAATTCGAAAAAATATCTGGCAATTTCTGTAGGCAATCTACTAGAGGATATCAACAGGCAGTTTCCAAAGTATCAGGAAAGTGCTCAATTGTTGGATGACGCTTATCAAAAGAGCTTTTTTGAGAATGCAGAAAAAACAAATCCACTGTCGGATCTTCAAGTTTTACAAAAAGAAAAAATTGAGCAGTTATTTTTGGGAGATTATCGACAGGGGCTTCTGTCTAAAGTCGGTTCAAAAATTGATCTTAAACCGCTGATATTTTTATCCTTACTGACTATATTGCTTTCAATCGCGGGCAATAGAATGGATTCTTTCTATTCAATGTTTCATGCTGACATTGTTGATAGGGGGCAGGAAGAGAAAGAAGCTCACAACCTTTATTCTGAAAATACACTGCCTTTTTTGACTGATATTAATATCAAGATCATCCCTCCAACTTACACTCTATTGCCGCCATGGAAAAAACAATCGCTTGATCTTGAAGTGCCAGAGGGTTCACAAATATTTTGGTCACTAGGATTTTCTGCGCCCGAACTTGATTATTATTACCAACGCTCTGAGCAATCAAAAATAGCCTTCACTAAAAATAAAGACCAGTTCGATGTATTCGACCAGGTAAGGCAGACTAGTTTGTATCGGCTAAGTTATCAATACAAGCAACAAACTATTAATATGGAGGGCGTTTATTCAATTGCCATCCTTCGAGATCAAGCACCCAAAATAAAGATATTGCATCCAATTCAAACTCTGGTGGAAATAGACAAGCAGGATAAACCAGAATTCATGCTTGAAGCCAGTATTAGCGATGACTACGGTCTTTCTGATATAAAAATTCTGGCTTCTGTGGCTAAAGGCTCGGGTGAAGCGGTCAAATTTAGAGATAAAGTATTCAAATTTAGTCAGTCTGAACTCATTAAGAATAGTGTTTCAAATAAACAAATGAATGCAACCCGAAAATCTTATCGTAAAAAATGGTCGCTCCTTGATTTGGATATGGAGCCCGGCGATGAAGTTTATCTTAACATTGTTGCTATCGATAATAAGCAGCCAGAACAACAAAGCACTAAATCATCCAGCATCATTGTACGATGGTTAGACGAGCAGGAAATTGAAATTGCAGCGGAAGGACTAAAAATTCTTTTTGTACCAGAATATTTTCGGAGTCAACGGCAAATAATAATTGAAACGGAATTATTGATTGCTGACAGCAGAGATCTGAGTCGCTCGATTTTTGAGGAAACATCGACCGATCTGGGGAATTCACAAAGTGATCTAAAACAAAAGTATGGCCAATATTTGGGTGATGAGATTGGCGAAGGGCCGGGAGAGCAGTTTGGTTTGGCGGATGGGTACCACGGCGGTGAAACTGACGATGCTGGACTAGCACATGAGCAAATATCAGATAATGAACACGACCCTGAGCAACATGAGTTAGATTCTGAACAAAAGGATTTAAGTGGGGCTAGCCAATTGATCCATCAGTTCACTCATAATCATGGAACGACCGAAGTCGGCCCTTTGTCCAACCAAGATCCAAAAAGCTGGATGAAAATGGCCGTCAATGTAATGTGGCAGGCTGAATTACATTTGATGTTATCGGAACCGGAAAAAGCACTCCCTTTTGAATATAAGGCTTACAACTATTTAAAAAAAGCGCAGCAGGCAGAGCGTATATACGCCAAACGATTAGGTTTTGAACCACCTCCGGTAACCGAGGAAAGGCGACTGACTGGTGAGCTTCAAGCGATCCTCAACAGTGATTTATCTCTAGTTGATCAACGTGATACGACCTCAGACAATGAATTATTTAGCAGTGCCTATCAAACGATTCAACAAAAAATTTCAAATCCTAAACAGGCGTCGCTTACGGACGAACAAATCGCTATTTTTTCCAACCTCAGTGCTCGCTTATTAGCTCTAGCAGATAGTCGACCAGTACTGGTTAAGTACGCCAGCATTGCCCAACAAATAGTGTCTACAAAGTCTGTTTCATTAAACCAATGCACACAATGTGTTTCACAGTTGCAAAATAAACTGTGGCAATTATTACCAGTGCCAATCAGTTTACCAGTCAATCAAGACAAGCCGTTTAATTTATCTGAAGCGCTAGAAACGGGATATTTAAAAGAAAAAAAAGATTTAGGTAAAAAGAATGACTGAGTTTATTGTTGCCGACATTGGAATGATTGAAATGCTTAGCATTGCGGCAATTAGCGTCGCATTTGTTTTGTCAATTTTTGGTATTTATCGGCGCTTATCAAAATCGTCCAGTCGACGTCGTTATGGGTTGGTGCTAATAAATCTTCTGGCTAGTCTGGCGCTCTTGGGCTTGATACTTCAGCCGCAATTGCAAACGGATCAAAATTTGACCGTTAGCCTTTATACCAATATTAACCACAGCCATATTAGATGCGGTTGGGAGAGTGATAAAAATTCCTTTGTTCTTGAATTCAACCCTGTTGAAACTACAGTCAATGAAACGATGGCACCCTCAATTCTATATCAAAGTCATCGAGTTAAAACCGCTGAGCAAATATTACTCAAGTACGCATCGATAAACCAATTAAAAATTATTGGAGATGGCCTGACGGAGTCTCAGTGGCAATATTTCCCCGATATTAAAATTGACTATCAAATACCTGAATTAATCAACGGCATTATTCAACCTCAGTGGAGTTCATCACTTGGTTTGGGCGAGTCACTTATTTTCAGTGGACAACTACAATCTTCATTTGAAAATGTCCATCTGGTAAAATTAATAGATCCAGCGGGTCAAGTAGTTGCTGAAACGAGTTTACTAGGCGCACAGTTTTTTTATTTATCCACCGAGCCAAAACTAGCTGGTAATCATCAATACAAGTTGGAAATAACGGACAATCAAAACCGACTGATTAGTGAGCAACTCATTCCCGTTAATGTCACTACAAAGAGTTCGACTAGAATATTGGTGATACAGTCTTCACCTTCGTTCGAGACCAAACAACTGCAAAACTGGGCGGCCGAAAATGGCGCTCAGTTTTTATTACGATCCCGGATCAGCAAAAACATTTATAGTACTCGATCAACTAATATATCAAAGCAGCAACAAAACAAAAATGGCGCACTCAATCTTAATAGGCAGTTATTCGATAAGTTCGATCTGGCAATTATTGATGGACGTGAATTGATGGTTATGACCAAATATGAGCAAGAGCAACTGTTGCTCAGCATCAGTGGAGGACTTGGAGTTTTGATTTTAGCCGATCAAGATTTACTTTCATTGTCAAAAAGTGAAATGCCCACTATTCTCAGTGGATTGGAAATGAATCCATTGAATCAAGCAACGGAAATCATTCCGTATATTGTTACCCAGGACCTGATCGCTAAGCCAATGGCGGGTAGTTTCGTTTCGTTAGTTGGACTTTCGATTAATCCGCGGCGCTTAATCGGCTCGGGGCAGTCTAATGGTGCTAAGGGAAAAATAGAAATCTTACAAAGCCTGATCCAGTCCTCACAAGGCGATTCACTAGTCGCCCAACGGGTTCATCACTCAGGCCGCATCGCCGTCAGCCTACTTCAACAAACTCACCGGCTAGTCACTAGTGGACAAAAGGTCAATTACAGCCGCCTGTGGCATCATTTAATTAGTCAGATAGCACGTAAAGAACAGCGAACCCAGCTTAAACTAAATGGTGCGAGGCCCATAATATTTAGTAAACATCGGATTGAAGTTTGTTATTCCGCTCCGTCGACCGCTCAGAAAGTCGCCGTTAACTTGCAGGCAGTCAATATGAATACGTCCGATACCCAGTCGATATTAATGCAAACTGACCCATTGCTCGGAGATCGTTCCTGTGGTTATTTTTGGCCAGACCAAGCTGGCTGGTATGAAATTCGCGATAGCCGACTGTTAAAAGCGAGTAGCAATCTTTTTTATGTTTTTGAACAGAGTGCTTGGAGCGCCTACCAGCAGCATCATAAAATAGAATCGACTAAAGCCAAGCAGGCGGAATTCGTAGAAAATAACATTGAGTCTCTTCGTTTTGAGAAAATAAATCCTTGGATATTCTGGTGGGTATTGGTGCTTAGTTCGAGTTTAATCTGGATCGAAAGAAAATATAATACTACCCACTAGTCTATCAATATTGATGCTCTTTAGAGCTTCGCCACGGAATAAAATTTTGACAATTTGACATGACTAGATCACGGATTGGATCGATCTATGTAACGATAAATAAAAGACTAAACGCTATGAGAACTGTTCAAGTGACGATCTTTTAGTTTCACATAATTACTGGCAGAATATTCAAAAAAGCCCATTTCTTCTTCGGTGAGCGCCCTGATTTTTCTAGCTGGTGATCCTACCCATAAAAAGCCACCTTCAAGCTCTCTACCGGGTGGTACCAAACTGTTGGCACCCAAGATGACATGTGAGTGAATGATGGCATTGTCCATCACCACCGCTCCCATGCCAATCAGGCATTTATCTTCAATAGTACAACCGTGGATCATCGCCTTGTGCCCAACAGTGACATCACTGCCAATGACTAAGTCGTGGCCTTTAGGATCGTAAGGTCCGGCGTGAGTAACGTGGAGCACACTGCCGTCCTGAATGCTGGTTCTGGCGCCAATAGATATAGAATGTACATCACCTCTGACTGTGGCCATCGGCCAGATTGAACTATCGTTGCCAATAGTGACCTGACCGAGAACTAAAGCCGAAGGGTCGACAAAGACTTTGTCGCCCAATTGTGGGTGGTGATGTTCGAATGATCGAATGCTCATATGGATATGATCTCAGCTGACAGTTGCTTTATTTTATCTCAAATTGGTTTGATTTCTCAAATGATCCTAACGTAATGTCACCAATTCTTCCGACGAGGTCGGATGAATTGCCACAGTATTGTCGAAGTCAGCTTTAGTAGCACCCATTTTTACAGCGACCGCAAAACCCTGCAACATTTCATCAGCACCATGTCCGATGATATGAATTCCAATTACCTTTTCATTTTCGCCCTGGCAAATCAGTTTAATTTTAGTCGGTTGGCGATGTTTGGTGATAGCGGTGTACATAGCGGTAAAGCTGGAATTGTAAACCGTAATATCATCACCAAATTTCTCTCTAGCCTGCGTTTCAGTCAAGCCAATGGTGCCAATAGCCGGATGTGAAAAAACCACCGTTGGAATTAAATCATAATCTAGTTTTTCGTTTGTTTTTCCATTAAATAATCGTTCAGATAATCGTCTACCTGCAGCCACTGCAACCGGTGTAAGTTGTGCTCGTCCGGTATTGTCACCAACGGCGTAAATGTTATCGATATTGGTATTTTGATATTCATCAGTGATGATATAACCACGTGCATCCAGCTCAATGCCAACCGCTTCAATGCCTATTCCTGCCGTAATGGGCGATCGCCCTATGGCATAAATAACCGCGTCCACATCTGGGATGTTGGCTTCTGAATTGGTGGTTATTTCAAACTGTTGTTGATTTTTGCTAATTTGAGTAATTTGAGTATGGCGATGAATGGTAATTCCTTCTTCTGCCATTTGCTCAACTAACGTCTCGCGAACCACATCATCAAATTCCCGCAAAGGATCGGCTTTACGAACCACTAAGTGAGTTTCACTGCCTATTGCGTTTAATAACCCGGCCAACTCCACAGCAATGTAACCGGCGCCAACCACCACCACTTTTTTAGGCTGGCTTTTGAGGGCAAAAAATCCGTCTGAATCCTGTATATGTTCTTTGCCAGAGATTTCGGGAATTGAAGGTTCACCTCCGGTCGCAATTAATATATGTTTGGCGCTAATAATCCGATCGCCAACCTTTACCCTGTGCTTATCAACTAACGTCGCCCACCCGCTGATTAAATCAATTTTATTCTTTTCCAGCAGGTTATCGTAAGAAGCATGAATTCGACTAATATAGGCTTCACGGTTATTGATCAGAGTCATCCAGTCATGGGACTTTAGCTCCACATCAAAACCATAGTCGGGAGCATATTTAAATGCATCGGCGACTTGTCCTGCAAACCACATGACTTTTTTGGGAACACAGCCAACATTGACACAAGTACCGCCCAAGGCTTTGGCTTCTACGATGGCGCATTTTTGACCGTACATCGATGCTCGGTTAATAGAGGCGATACCGCCGCTTCCGCCGCCAATGGCCAGGTAGTCGTAATCAAATTGATTGTTAGTATCCGTCATGTTATTGCCTTTTTTCTCTTGAGTTCAATCAAGGAGTAATTGATTGTGATGGTGTATACTGGTAGTTTGCCCTTATTTCAAGCAGATGACCACATCACTATGACTATAACTAATCCCCTATTATTACAAAATCCTATCGAAAAAATTGATCAAATAAAACCTGAGCATGTTGAACCGGCTATTTCACAGGTAATTAAGGAAAACAATGCCTCGATTGAATCGCTGGTTAAACTTGCTGCAGATAAACAAAGCGAAACCAGTTGGCAGGATTTTATGTTGCCACTAGAAAAATTGGAAGATCGCATTGGTAAGGTCTGGTCGCCGGTGTCTCATCTTAATAGTGTGTGCAACAGTGATGATTTACGGGTTGCCTATGATAAAGGTTTGGCTTTATTGACTGAATATTCGACTAAATTGGGTCAACACCAAGGATTATATAAAGCGACCAAAATGTTGTTTGACTCGGCGGAGGCGAAATATCTCAGTGCTGCCCAAAAGCATATTTTAAAGGATTCATTGATTGGTTTTAAACTGTCTGGCCTCCATTTGAATAATAGGGACCAACAAAAATTTAGCGACATTCAAAAACGATTGGCAGAATTGTCTTCCAGGTACGAGCAAAACTTAATGGACGCGACCATGGCCTGGACAAAGTCGCTAACAGACAAACAACAATTAGCCGGATTGCCGGACACTGAGTTGGCCATGCTTAAAGGTAACGCCGAAATTCGCCAGCAGCAAGGTTATCTGATCACTTTGGAAATCCCTAGCTATTTGGCGATCATGACCTATGCTGACGATCGAAAGCTGCGAGAGGAAGTTTATTCGGCCTATTCCACCAGAGCATCGGACCAATCAACTGATAGCCAGTTTGACAATAGCCAAATTATGGCTGAACTACTTAAACTCAAACAGGACAAAGCACATTTGTTGGGCTTTAAAAATTTCGCCGAACTATCCGTAGAAAGCAAGATGGCTGAGAGTCCAAAGCAGGTATTGGGATTTTTGGTCGATCTTAATCATGCCGCACGAAATCAGGCTCAACGTGAGTATGCCAAGCTTGGGGAGTTTGCAGCGGGCCTTGGCGCAAATGATTTAAAAGCATGGGATATTGCCTATTTCAGTGAAAAGTTAAAACAACAGAGCTTTCAAATTTCTCAATCGGAATTGCGCCCCTACTTTCCTGTGGATAAGGTTATTTCCGGTTTGTTTGATATTACCGAACATCATTTTGATGTCAGTTTTGAAAGAGTCGATGATCCGGACGCCTGGCACCCGGATGTTCGCCAATATCGATTAAAACGTAATGGCAAACTAATTGCTGAGTTTTACCTTGATTTGTATGCCAGACAGTTTAAGCGCGGCGGTGCGTGGATGGATAACTATCAGAGTCGTTTTAAGTTAGCCGATCAAAATACCCAAATACCGATTGCCTATTTAACCTGTAATTTTGCGCCTCCAATTAAAGGACAGCCTGCATTGTTGACCCATGATGAAGTGGTCACTTTGTTTCATGAGTTTGGTCATGGACTCCATCATATGTTGACTCAGGTTGATGAGCTTTCGGCTTCCGGTATTGCCAATGTACCCTGGGACGCTGTGGAATTGCCGAGTCAGTTTATGGAAAATTTTTGTTATCAGCCGCAAGTGATTGCCAAATTAAGTCAGCATTTTGAAACTGGAGAATCACTTCCCAAAGATAAACTGGATAAATTAATTGCTGCTAAGAATTTTCAGTCAGCGCTGGCCATGGTAAGGCAAATTGAATTTGCACTGTTTGATATACGGATCCATAATAATGCCGCATTAGATGCAAATCAAATTCAATCGGTTCTGGATGAAACTAGAAAAGAAGTAGCCGTAATTATTCCGCCTTCATCAAATCGCTTCCAAAATGGATTCTCACATATTTTTGCCGGTGGTTATTCGGCAGGGTATTATAGTTATAAATGGGCCGAAGTTTTATCAGCCGATGCATTTTCCTTATTTGAAGAGGAGGGCGTGATGAATCAGCAGACTGGAAAGAAATTTCTCAATAATATTTTGGAAAAAGGTGGCTCGGCTGATCCGATGGATTTATTCGTCGCGTTTAGAGGCCGAAAGCCAACCGTTGACGCATTGCTTCACCATTCGGGTATTCACTAGAATAAATTAACCAGCAAGACGGGGTGAAAATTGATTCAAAAATTTGCCGCATTATCGGAGCTTTTAAGCCGACAACTTGGTTTGTCTAAAATCCTGTCAACCGATCAATTGACGGCAGATAATGGGATTTTTGAATTAGTTGACAAACAGCTCATTCTTCATCTTTTACTTGAAGGAAAACCTGAAATCTTGAAGTTCGATTTGGCTCAAGGAGAAGTGGCGCTCAGAGCAAGTAAGGTCAGCAAGTCAAACGAAACCGTTGCCAAAGCGATCGGTTGTAAACCTCACTATCGTCCTATTGTTTTGGATGCTACTGCAGGAATGGGGCGGGACTCATTGATTATGGCGATGTTGGGCTGCACGGTGATTATGCAGGAAAGAAATTTTGCGATATATCATTTATTGAATAATGCTCTTCTGCGATTAAAGAACAGCGCCGATTTTAAATCCGAAATAGTCGAAAGGATCAGTTTAAAACAACATAACAGTATCGAGAACCTACAAGCAGAACAAGACATAGACGTGATATATCTCGACCCCATGTTTCCGGAAAGAAAAAAATCGGCGCTAGTTAAAAAAGAAATGCGGTTATTTAAACAGGTTGCCGGAGAAGATCTTGATGCCGATAAACTTCTTTTGAACTCGTTAGCGAGCGATGCTAAAAGGGTGGTGGTAAAAAGGCCAAAAGGCGCACCACCGCTCGCAGAGCGAAAACCCAGTCATGAGATATTGGCTAAGAAGTTTCGATATGATGTGTATTTGACGTGAAAACAAACAAAATACTAATAGAAACCGCTCGATTGCAGATGCGCGAATTCTGTCAAGAAGATCTCGACGCTGTTTTTGAGTTTTCGATCAATTCTAAAGTGTGTAAATATACGGGCGATCAAGGGATCGTAAAAAACAAGCAAGACGCCCAAAAAATCATCCAAAATGTTTGGCTAGCGGAATATGAAAAATACGGTTATGCACGGTATGCGTTAATCCATAAAGTTGATAACAAAGTGATTGGTTTTTGTGGTGTAAAATACGAACCCAATCTTTTGGGGCCAGGTGTAGGATGCCCCGAAATTGGTTGTCGAATGTTGCCCGAATACTGGGGGAAAGGGCTGGCAACTGAAGCGGTGAAAGCTTGTCTTAATTATGCCAGAGGCGCACTCGGACTCACTCGGATTATTGGCGAGGTAGCAGCAGAAAATACTGCGTCAAACAAATTATTATTGAAGTTGGGATTTAAAATGACCGAGAAGTACGAAAAAAACGGCTTTAAAATTAATCGTTATGAATGAGAATAGTCTGAAATGAAGAGCCAACTCAAATTTGAAAATTATTTTGTCGATCATCTCACCGGTGAAAAATTAACCACTGGATCACCAAGACAGGTTTTTAATGCTAGTTATTCATTTGTCGAGCCAACTCAAACAAGTGGTTCTTCGCTGGTTTGTGTTTCTCAGGATGTGGCAGAATTATTTAATATTTCCAAATCCCAACAGACTTCAGAAGGCTTTCATAAACTTTTTAGTGGTAACGCTATCTGGCCGGGAATGCAGCCCTATGCCATGTGTTATGGCGGACATCAATTTGGTCAATGGGCTGGACAACTCGGTGACGGTCGTGCGATCAATTTGGGTGAAGTAGTTGATAAAACGGGCCGCCGACAAACTTTACAATTAAAAGGTGCGGGTCTTACTCCTTATTCCAGAACGGCGGACGGGCTGGCGGTTTTAAGATCCTCGGTCAGAGAGTTTTTGTGCAGCGAGGCCATGCACTATTTAGGCGTGCCGACCACCCGCGCATTGAGCCTTACTCTTACCGGAGACAAGGTTATGCGTGATATGTTTTATGATGGTAACCCCGCTTTGGAATTGGGGGCGGTGGTTTGCCGAGTGGCTCCTTCGTTTATTCGTTTTGGAAACTTTCAAATCCATGCCTCCAGAAATGAAACAGAGCACCTCAAGCGTTTGGCTGATTTTTCGATTCGAAATAATTTTTCTCATTTAATAGAAGCTGATGTTGAAAATTTTAGCATTGAAGTGTACGAAAAATGGTTTGAAAAAATCTGCCAATCAACACTTGAGCTAATGGTTCATTGGATGAGAGTGGGTTTTGTTCATGGGGTAATGAATACTGATAACATGTCGATTTTGGGGCAAACCATTGATTATGGCCCTTACGGTTGGCTGGAAGATTATGATCCTGATTGGACGCCCAATACAACCGATGCTCAAGGTAAACGTTACAGTTACGCTAATCAGCCACAAGTTGCCCACTGGAATCTATTTCAACTCGCCAATGCGATCGTACCGCTTATTGGCCGGGTTGAAAATCTGGAATCAACGCTTGCATCATTTGCTGATAATTATGCGGAGCTGTCTCAACAGATGTATGCCAGTAAATTGGGTCTTGAAGAGCACAATGGAAAAAAAGATAAAAACTTAATCGATGAGTTGTTCGAAGTACTACAGCTATCAGAAATAGACATGACCATTTTTTTCCGCTGCTTGGCTAAAATATCAAGGGCCGATAGCTATCAGGATCATGATCTTAAAAGACTGTTTGAGCCAGCATTTTACAAGGTTGAAATGCTTGAAAATAATCAAGCTGGTTGCGCCGAAAAATTGATAGTTTGGTTGAGAAAATATTTGGTTCGCATCGCAAATCAAGAAACTGACGATATCCATCGCATGGAGCGAATGAATCGAACCAATCCAAAATACGTTTTAAGAAATTACTTGGCCCAGATGGCTATCGATAAAGCCAATGAGGGGGATTATTCTGAAATAGAGAAGTTATTGATTATCCTGAAAAATCCTTATGACGAACAGCCAGAACATGAAAACTATGCAGCAAAAAGACCTGAGTGGGCGAGAAATAGAGCGGGTTGTTCGATGTTGTCCTGTAGTTCCTGAAGACTGGTTATTGATAGCTTTGAGAAGCTAATTAATTCGCCTAATCAGCGAATAACAAAAACGGCCGGTTTTTTTAGATTTTATTAGCTGCCACTGCTCGCCAAAGCTCACTGTAGAACTGGCGTTTTCCTGCTCTACATACACTAACGCATCTTCCGACAAATGGGGTTTAATTTGCTCCAAAATCGAACCAAGCATGCCCTTTTCAAATGGGGGATCTAAAAATACCAGATCAAATAATTGCTCATTACCGGTTAAAAATTGTTGCGCCTTTTGGTTAACCACTTTGACATTGTCGAGAGAAAGTGATCTGAGGGTTTTCTTCAAGTTGTTAGTAACCTGGCTGCTGGCATCAACCAAGATGACAGATTTTGCTCCTCTTGATATGGCTTCCAAACCGAGCGCGCCGCTACCGGCGTATAAATCCAGACATATCGCTCCATGAATATCGGCAACCAACCAATTAAACAGAGTTTCTCTAATGCGATCTAAAGTCGGCCGCAAACCCTCTCCCGCAGCAAAACTTATTTTACGCCCGCGCATAGAGCCGCCAATGATCCGGACCTGATTGTTTCCAGAAGACTGCCGTTTGATATTGTTGGATTTTGATTGCTGCATAAAATCGGTAAAGGATTTGATTTTTCTCAAGACGAGATAGTAACTGATTGCTATGTCTGTTGAAAACCTCATTTGTTATAAGACTCTTAATTTTTATAATATCTGAATTCTTCACTTTCTCATACGGGACTTTTTTGTGGACTAACGGTTCGCATTTATTGCTAACTGATCTATAGTTAGGCTAACAGTCAACTTTCTAGAAAAATCAGTCAAGAGCCGTATTTTTCAAATTTAACTGATTCATCTAGTGCGAACCATAGGGGATCTATTATGCAGTTAGTTCCAGTTCTAGAAATTCGTCACGGCAAATGTGTTCATACCGAGCACAAAAATAGTTTTGTTGATCATGTGGTCAGCGAAGACCCTCTGGAAACCGTCGAGAGTTGGGTTAAAAAAGGGATTTCCAGAATCCATTTTGTGGATGTTGACGCAATTGAATGTGGCGAGCCCTGTAATGTTGATTTACTAAGCAAAATAAAACAAACCTATCCCGACCTCAAAATTCAAGTGATTGGCGGGATCAAGTGTGTAGATTCGGCGTTTATCTGGGTCGATGCCGGCGCTGATTTTCTGGTATTGAATGGCAAAGCGGTTCAGCAAAAGAATTTGTTATCGGATATCTGTATGGAATTTCCCAATAAGGTATTAGTTGAATTAGGTAGCCGTGAAGGAAAGGTTGATATGGGAGTCGGCAAGCCGAGCTTTCAAATTGAAACTCTGGCTAAACAATTAGAAGAAGATGGAGTGGTCGGTTTATTGGTCACCGAAGTGCCATCAAAAGGTCACGTCGATTCTTTAAGCCTTCTCAGCGTCAATCAACTGTCCCAAGGGGTGGAAATGCCTATATTCGCCAATGGTGGTGTCGAGAAAATGGCTGATCTCAAATTATTACTTGAAAATCATGCCGAAAAATTGACTGGCATTTTGATTGGCAAAGTCGTCCATCAGGATACTTTTTGTTTAAGCCGGGCGCAGCAAATGCTAGATGAATATCAAGCCGTTGAACCAGAGCCTGTGCCGATCGCAATCTAATCCGGGATTAACCTTTGTTACGATTTCGTCAGGCATCCCTTACCATGAATGAGGCAAGGTTTTGTGTATTGTGATGCCGTCTGGATCTTGAGTAATATAACCACCGGAACGTAAATCTTTCAATATTCTGGCGACCATTTCTCTGGAGGCTCCCACTCGGTTAGCGATATTTTGCTGAGTCAGTTTTTCCGGGATTACTCTAACATCTCCTTTTTCCACCGACATATTCAAAAAGGTTACTGCGATCCGTTGATAAACATCCATTAAACCTAATTGCCTGATAGTTTCTGTAGCCTCAATGAGGCGAGTAGAGAGGTTTTCAATCAGCGCAATGGAAAATGCTGGAAACGAGGATAAACAGTGTTTAAAATCAAACTCCTGCATAATGCCTATTTTGCAATCAGAAACGGTTTCAATTGAGGCGGTTCTTGGGATCGATTTGATCAGACCCAACTCACCAAAAAACTCACCAGCTTTGTGGGTATTTATTATTATTTCCTTGCCAGAACTATCATTTAAGTAGACCTTAACCTCGCCCTCGAGTAGGAAATACAGGCTATGTGAATCATCGCCTTCGGTAATGATTTGAGTCTTTTTACGAAAATTTCTGGAATGAACATGAGCCAAAACATTCTCGATATCACTTTTTTCAAGGTAGTTGAACAGATCAAATTTTGAAAGCTCTCGCATGCTTACCTCAGTATTTCGGTCGTATATCTCTAGTTTAACTCAAAATATCCGGTTGAATACAAAAAATATGAGTTTCCAGGAGATGCGCTGACTTTTGTGAGCCGAAGGTTTAAATTGAATTAATAGCTAATGTAAATATTTCACAGTTTTTGTGCTCAGAAATCACATTTCTTGATGATAATTTCACTTATACTAATAATGGTGTCCGGGTATTAAGCGATAATCCCTCTTGTGTAATCGACTATTCTGCCACCGGAAATTACTAGTATTGACTCTGTAACCAATATGTATCGTGATGATCGTGTATTTGGTAAGGATGGGTC
>Ga0316205_10001999_pt1 | contig 22809 bp, 17 predicted proteins | sample 3monthpyrite_MG_FD_204941 | JGI IMG/M metagenome (GOLD analysis project Ga0316205, IMG submission 204941) | Microbial mat bacterial communities from mineral coupon in-situ incubated in ocean water Damariscotta River, Maine, United States -... | ecosystem: Environmental > Aquatic > Marine >... | reverse complement strand
GCAAATATTTGATAAAATTGATGTTATTCGTTCTTATTTGGAAGTTTGAGGCGACACTTCAATGTACTTCAATGATATTTCAATGTAACCTCAATGCTTATCAAACTTATAAAGAGAAGGCATATATTATGACTCTCAGGAAAATTCAGTTGGTAGACTTTATCTCCCTTCTCAAGCAAAACTCCACGCTTACCGAAGTGTTGGAATGCTTAGAAGATAAACAGCCTTTGAATTATGAAGCACAAAACACGAATGTTGTTCGTCTTGATTATGAACGGCAGCGCAGGATGGGGCTAAACCATTAAATTGATTGACAAATTTCTGAGGCATTTATGGGTCTGCGTTAACAATATCTTTGTGCTTGCGGGGGGCAATCTGGATCGTATGCAAAAGGTGCATACTTGAAAAACAGAAAAATCAAAAAAGCAATAAATATTGCCATAAGTGCAATGACGAATACATCGAGCGCTCTTGCGAGAAAACGAACAGCCCGTTTCTTCGCCACGGATCGCCAGGAACTTACTAATGTGTGCTCGTAACTCTGCCTTTCTGGCGCCGGATCTTGCCGCCTCGGGGCGTTCTCGATTGCGTTGACCAGCTTCAGCAGCCTCGTTTTCTCCGCTTCCGGCATTTTGCTGTTGTTGATCTTGTCCGTCAGTAACTGCGCTTCTGCCCGCCGTGCTGCCTTCGACATCCTCAATGCTCCTGTGAATAATTGTTTGGATGGTATCTTCAATATAGCCACCATAGGTGGTTTAATATATCGGCATTTTTGGCGCGCTCTGATTCTGAATTAATATCTACCTCGGGCCGCATGGTACGCGGGTTCTGCACGGCAATAGGCCCTAAGGGGTATGGTCGCCGCCCTAAAGGCGTTCCTGAGCCTCCGCAGCGCCGATAGCGGCTTGATAATCATCTTGTGCAGCTTCGGCATCCGCAAAAGCCTGTGCGTCTGCTTGCTTACGCCCTTGAAACGGCGCGCTTGCTGCCGGCAACCCATTGGATGAAAGGGCCGAATCTAGAGCTTCTTTAATAATTGCACCGCTGTTACTTGATATATTTCCATTCTAAATCTCGTCTCCTATCAAATAATTTGGTCGCAAACCTTTGTGGAAAAGCGGAATCGCTTTGCATTTGACAAACACCGCTTCTGCCGAGGTTCCATAACGCGCGTTGTCACCCCCTTTGCCGCAAAATCGGACACTTGGTACCTTTTTCCTTTGATAAGCCCTTTGCGGCCCTGTGTTTTGCCGTCGCGATACAAGCGTCAGCCAGCCTTGATCCAACTGTGGCCACCACAGGCCGGATCGAGATCGAGCTATCCAGCGGTCACCGGATTACAGCCAAGGGCGGGTTTAATATGGATGCTCTGGCGCGACTGTTGAAAGGATTGTCGTCATGATCCCGGTGCCGCGCAATACACGGGTTTGAATGGCTCCGCTGTTTTTTCTAATCTTTGTTTGATGAAAAGCGAAGTTCAAAGTTGTTTTTACCCGAGTGATAACGTTATCTAGTTGAATGTTATAGAAGAGCTGCTTGGCCGTTTGCTCAGCCAATTCGGCAATATGTATAATCGGAGATCTCGTGGCAGTTAAAAAATCTGAAATCTACAGCTCACTTTGGGCGAGTTGTGATGCCCTTCGAGGCGGTATGGATGCGTCTCAGTACAAGGATTACGTTCTGGTCCTGCTCTTTGTCAAATACGTTTCAGATAAGTATGCCGGTGATCCGGATGGGCTGATCGAGATCCCGGAAGGCGGAAGTTTTGCCGATATGGTTGCCTTGAAGGGTGACAAGGAAATCGGTGAGAAGATTAACATCATTATCGCAAAGCTCGCTGAGGCAAATGATCTGAAAGGCGTCATCGACGTTGCTGATTTTAATGAGGAAGAGAAACTCGGTACCGGAAAGGAAATGGTCGACCGTCTATCGAACCTAGTTGCGATCTTCAACCGCCCAGAGCTTGATTTCCGCAATAACCGGGCCGAAGGTGATGACATCCTTGGCGATGCCTACGAATACCTGATGCGCCATTTCGCGACGGAGTCGGGGAAAAGCAAGGGCCAGTTCTATACGCCATCCGAGGTTTCGCGGATCATGGCGAAGGCAATTGGTATCAATGGCTCCCAACGGGCGGATCAGACAATTTATGACCCTACTTGTGGCTCAGGGTCGCTGCTGCTGAAGGCCCGAGATGAAGCACCTGAGGACATCACTATTTACGGCCAGGAAAAGGACGTTGCGACACGTGCTCTTGCAAAGATGAACATGGTGTTGCACGATTGCCCATCCGCCGAGATATGGCGCGATAATACGCTCGCAAGCCCGCATTTCAAAAATGACCATGGCGGCCTGAAAACTTTTGATTTCGTCGTCGCCAACCCGCCATTTTCCGACAAAGCGTGGAGCACCGGTCTTGATCCAGTCAATGACCAATACGATCGTTTCGGCTTTGGCGTGCCGCCCGCAAAGAATGGTGACTATGCTTATTTCTTGCACATCATAGCCTCGCTTAAAACAACTGGTAAGGGCGCGGTCATTCTGCCCCACGGTGTGCTGTTCCGTGGGAATGCCGAAAGCGATATCCGCGAGAACATTATCCGGAAGGGCTATATCAAGGGCATCATAGGCCTGCCTGCCAACTTGTTCTACGGCACGGGCATCCCCGCCTGCATCCTTGTGATCGATAAGGAGAACGCCCACGCCCGCACTGGCATATTTATGATCGACGCCTCCAAGGGTTTTGTGAAGGACGGCAACAAGAACCGCCTCCGGTCGCAGGACCTGCACAAGATCGTCGACGCCTTCACCAAGCAGGTCGAGATCGACAAATACTCCCGCATGGTGCCGCTGGCCGAGATTGAAAAGCACGGCTTCAACCTCAACATCCCGCGCTATATCGACAGCTCTGAACCCGAAGACCTGCAGGATATCGAGGCGCATCTGAAGGGCGGCATCCCCGTCCGCGACGTCGATGCGCTGGATGAGTTCTGGCAGGTGTTGCCTGCCGTCCGCGATACGCTGTTCGGGCCGGGCGACCGCGAGGGCTATCTAACGCCCTTGGTTGACGCGTCAGGCGTGAAATCCGCCATCCTTGACCACGGCGAATTCACAACCTTTACTGACCGGGTGACGGCCGTGTTCGAGGACTGGCGCACGGTGCATATCGACCAGCTGCGCGGCATCGCTATTGGTGACAAACCCAAAGACCTGATCGCCGAGATATCGGAGGATCTGCTCGACCGCTTCAAACCCGTGCCACTGATCGATGGCTATGACGTCTATCAGCACCTGATGACCTATTGGGCCGAGGTCATGCAGGACGACACCTATGTCCTGGTGCAGGATGGCTGGGCGGCTGGGCGCGTGATCCGCGAACTGGTCAAGAACGCCGACGGCAAATATTCTGAAACGCCGGACATCAAGATTGGGAAGCGCCACCTGAAAGCCGAATTGATCCCGCCCGCGCTGATCGTGGCGCGGTTCTTTGCTGCAGAACAGGCCGAGGTTGATCGTCTCACCGAGGTGCTTGAGCAGGCCGAGGCCGCCGTGACAGAGCTTCAGGAAACACATGGCGGCGAAGGCGACGCGCTTTTCGGGGTTGAGAAAAAGAACGAGGCCCTGGCGGCGTGGGCGGATGCCTTTGACACGGTCTGGGACCAGCGTGACCCAGCCAGTCTGCGGCAATATCGCAAGTGCATTGAAAATGCCGAGCGGCTCGTCGCTGATATCGACGATCTGACGTATCAGCCGGTCTTTGGGCCTTTGAAGAACGCCAAGGGAAAGCTCACATTGGGCGCGATCAAGGACCAGATCAAGCAGACGAACACGCACGAGGATCAGGCCACCCTTGAGAAATACCTAGCGCGTGACAAACTGCTGAAAGCGCAGCGAAAATCGGCCAGGGAAACCCGCGCGGTGGCGGAAACCAGACTGATGCAGCAGATGGAGAACGAGCCGGACAGCAAGGACTTTGCCGACTTTCGGATCATCCGGTCCTATCTGGACGGGCTGGAACTGGCTGCCACTGCCAAAGCGGAGAAGACAGAGCGGCAGGCGGCACTGGATGCCATGGTCGTGGCGCAATATTCCAAGCTGTCCGAGGCCGAGATCAAGGCGCTGCTGGTCGAGGATAAGTGGCTGGCGCGGGTGCGGGGTGATGTGCTGGCCGAGGTGGACCGCGTTTCTCAGGCGCTGGCGGGGCGGGTCAAGCTGCTGGCGGAACGCTATGCGACCCCGCTGCCGAAATTGGCCGAGGATCTGGACGTGCTGAGTGCCCGGGTGGCAGCGCATCTGAAACGGATGGGGTTCGCGGCATGACGATGCAGGGCGAGATCAGGCCAGGGTATAAGCAGACCGAGGTGGGGGTGATTCCGGATGATTGGGATACTCGGCACTTGTCGCAAGAATTGGACGGGCTTGAAGCAGGCGTCAGCGTCAACTCTGTAGATGAGCAACTTCAATCTGCTCCGCATAACATTTACATCTTAAAGACTTCGGCAGTGTCGAATGGGTCGTTTATAGCTTCAGAGGTTAAGAAAGTTGCGCCACGCGACTTGAAACGGGTTAAGACCCATGCGCGCGCCGACACAATCATATTGAGCCGAATGAACACTCCTGATTTGGTCGGTGAGTCTGGCTACGTTGAGCATGACCATCCCACCTATTTCTTGCCGGATCGGTTGTGGATGACCCGGTTCAAGCGCGATAGCGAGATATGCGTTAAATGGCTCAGCTACCTGCTGACCTCTCAAAGATACAAGGTAATTGTGAAATCAGCCGCGACAGGGACTAGCGGCACGATGAAGAATATATCGAAAGGTGCGTTCACCTCAATTTTGTTGCCTTGGCCTCAACCTGAAGAACAACGCGCCATTGCGGCGGCGTTGTCGGATGCGGATGCGTTGATTGCGGCGTTGGAGGCGATGATCGCCAAGAAGCGCGACCTCAAGCAGGCCGCCATGCAAAACCTCCTCACCGGCAAAACCCGCCTGCCGGGCTTCTCGGGGGAGTGGGAGGTGAAGCGGTTGGGGGAGCTCTTGGGATATGAGCAACCGACAAAATACCTTGTTTCGTCGACGGAGTATGATGATAGCTATGACATCCCAGTCTTGACGGCAGGCAAGTCTTTCCTGCTTGGACACACCAATGAAAGTCACGGCGTTTTTACACAATTGCCGGTCATCATTTTCGACGATTTCACTACGGCGACGCAGTTCGTAGACTTTCCTTTCAAAGCCAAGTCTTCGGCCATGAAGCTGCTAAAATCGAGAAACGCGCAGGTAAACCTGCGGCTGGTCTACGACATGATGCAGACTATTGAGTTCGTGATGTCGGACCACAAACGATACTGGATTTCTGAATACCAAAAGATAGAGGTGCCGTTTCCTGATCCCGCCGAACAAGCCGCCATCGCCGAAGTCCTCTCCGATATGGACGCCGAGCTTGCGGCCCTCGAAGCGCAGACCGCCAAGGCCCGCGCGATCAAGCAGGGCATGATGCAGGAATTACTGACCGGAAAGGTCCGATTGATATGAGTACCATCGTTCCAAATTATCGCAGTGTGCAGCAGTTGCTACAGGACGCTTCGTTCTCGATTGACGCTTACCAGCGGGAATACAAATGGGAGCGCAAACATGTCGACGAACTGCTGGAGGATCTGAACACCAAATTTATGAACTCCTACAAGCCGGGCGACGAGACGAAGCAGGTCGCAAATTACGAAGATTACTTCCTTGGCTCGATCATCGTTAGCAAGCGCGAGGGTAAAAGCTTCTTGGTTGATGGACAGCAACGCGTCAGTACGTTGACGTTGTTGTTGATCTATCTCTACCGTCAGGTATCTAAGCTTGGGCTTGGCGTAGCCTCAAAGATCGAACCGCTGATCTATAGCGATAACTACGGTGAAAAGAAGTTCAACCTCGATATTCCAGAACGTGAACCTGTGATCCGCGCGCTTTTCGATGGCGCGACGTTTTCCCCTGACGGTCATGATGAATCTATCCAGACCATGTATGCGCGCTACAGTGACATCGAGGACCGCGATCTTGCGGGTGAGCTCGGGGGATCGCTGACCCATTTCATCTACTGGATCATGGCCAAGGTCGGGTTGATCGAGATCGCCACCGACAACGACGGCTATGCCTATGCCATCTTCGAGACGATGAACGACAGGGGCAAGCCATTGAGCCCTGTGGATATGCTCAAAGCATTTCTTCTAGCGCCAATCAGTGACGCCGACAAGCGCAAGGCCGTTAACGATGGCTGGAAGCGGGACGTATTCGAGCTGATATCCTGGGGCGGTGAACACGATCCAGAACGCGACTCTGCCTGCATAAAAGCTTGGCTGCGGGCACAGCACGCTGAAACAGTTCGCGTTCGCAAAGCTGGTTCAACGGACAAGGACTGGGAGCTAATCGGCTCCGTGTTCCACAGATGGATCAGAGACAATGCAAAGCGGCTTGAGCTGGGAAAGGCGGAGCCAAATCTCAGCATGATGTCGGTTGAGTTTCCTTTTTTTGCAAAGGCCTACAAGTTGGTTCAGGAAGCAAGCCGAACTTACACCCCCGGCTTTGAAGCGATTTACTATAACGCGCATAACGAGTTCACTTGGCAGAATACCGTTCTCCTGGCGCCACTCGAGGCCTCAGATAATGAAGAGACAGTTCGCCGCAAGATGGTCGCCGTGGCAACCTATCTGGATATCTGGATCATGCGCCGCGTGACCAACTACATTCGTGTCGGCTATTCCAGCACATCCTACGCGATGTTCCTTTTGTGTCGCGACATCAGGCGAAAGCCGCTAAGTGAACTGGTTCAGATTTTGTCTTCCAAGCTCGCCGGTGATGAAGTGAATTTCGACGGCGCCGCTGCAAAGGGACGGCTGGGTATTGACGGTCTAGGGCTCAATCAATTCAGCAAACGCTATATCTTTCACATGCTGGCACGCATGACGGCCTATTCAGAAGCTGAATCAGGCAAAGCTGACTTGTTCGATAAGTATGTCGACAGAAAGTGTAAAAATCCGTTTGATATCGAACACATCTGGGCGAACGATTTTGAAACGGTTGGTACAGAGTTTTCGAATAGCGAAGAGTTCTCCACTGCGCGTGATCAGATTGCCGGTCTGCTTTTGCTTCCTGCTGACGTAAACCGTAGTCTTCAGGACAAAAGCTATTCGGATAAAGCGCCACATTACACCAAGCAGAACCTCTATGCTGCAAGCCTTACCGACGCTGCTTATATTCACCAGCCGCAATTTGCGGCATTCAGGGAACGCAGTGGACTTCCTTTTGCTCCATATCAAAAATTTGGGAAGGCCGAACAAGCTATGCGGCGAGATCTTGTTCATGCGATGGCCGAGCAGATTTGGTCACCTGAACGGCTTCGAGAATTGCTGCCATGAGTACCGTAGGGCAAATTGAAAAACGCACGCAAGCGCGAGTGGTTCAATTATTTCAGGACCAGCTAGGATATGACTACCTCGGCAACTGGATCGACCGGGATAGCAACCGCAATATCGAGGCCGCCTATCTGCGCTCCTTCCTCGTGGCTAGGGGGTACGCTCCTGCCCTGATTACTCGTGCCCTCGCGCATCTGAATAAGGTGGCCACCGACCAATCTCGCAGCCTATATGACATCAACCGCTCGGTTTATGACCTGCTGCGCTATGGCGTGAAGGTGAAGGCCGAGGTGGGCGAGCAGACCCAGACCGTCTGGCTGATTGACTGGAATAACCCGGAAGCCAACCATTTCGCCATCGCCGAAGAGGTGGCGGTCAAGGCAGCCACTTCCGACGGCAAGACATTCGGTAAGCGCCCTGATGTGGTGATCTACGTCAATGGCATCGCGTTGGGCGTGCTCGAGCTGAAACGCTCCACCGTGTCGGTGTCCGAAGGCATACGTCAGAACCTCGATAACCAAAAGCCGATGTTCATCCAGCGGTTCTTTGCCACCATGCAAACGATCATGGCGGGGAACGATACCGAGGGTCTACGATACAGCACCATCGAGACGCCGGAGAAGTATTGGCTGGCGTGGCGTGAAGAAAGCCCTGTCGAAAACCCGCTAGACCGCGCGCTACTGCAACTGTGCAACAAGTCCCGGTTCCTTGAAATGATCCACAACTTTCTGGTGTTTGACGCCGGGGTGAAAAAAACCTGCCGCCAGAACCAGTATTTCGGCGTGCACGCGGCGCAGGACGCTATCCGGCGACGTCAAGGCGGGATCATCTGGCATACGCAAGGGTCAGGCAAGAGCCTGACAATGGTGTGGCTGGCAAAGTGGATACGCGAAAACGTCAAAGACGCCCGCGTGCTGGTGATCACCGATCGCACCGAGTTGGATGAGCAGATCGAGAAGGTCTTCAAAGGGGTCAACGAGGACATCCAGCGAAGCAAGAGCGGTGCAGGGCTTATCGCGCAGTTGAACGCGGAGGCCCCTTGGTTACTGTGTTCGCTGATTCACAAGTTCGGCGGTAAAGAAGAGTCGGACGGTGATGTCAGCGGATATATCGAAGAAGTCCGTCAGGCACTGCCAAAGGATTTCCGCGCCAAGGGCGATGTCTACGTCTTTGTCGACGAATGCCACCGATCGCAAAGCGGCGACCTGCACAAGGCGATGAAGGTAATTTTACCTAATGCGATGTTCATCGGGTTCACCGGTACACCGTTGCTGAAATCTGATAAGCAGACCAGTCTTGAGGTGTTCGGCCCCTATATCCACACCTACAAGTTCAACGAGGCGGTGTCGGACGGTGTCGTACTCGACCTGCGCTATGAAGCGCGCGACGTTGATCAAAACATCACATCGCAGGACAAGATCGACAAATGGTTCGAGGTTAAGACCAAAGGGCTGAACGATCTGGCCAAGGCGCAACTGAAGCAGCGCTGGGGCACCATGCAGAAAGTGATGTCGAGTCAGTCGCGCCTTGAGAAGATCGTCGGCGATATTCTGATGGATATGGCGCTAAAGGACCGGCTGAAAAGTGGGTATGGCAACGCTATGCTGGTCTCGTCGAGCATCTATCAGGCTTGCAAGTTCTACGAGCTCTTCAACAAGACTGACCTGGCAGGCAAATGCGCCATCGTTACGTCTTACAAACCCACGGCGAGCGACATTAAAGGCGAGGAAAGCGGTGAGGGACTGACTGAGCACCTGCGCCAATATGAGATATATACCAAAATGCTTGGCGGACAGGAGCCGGAGGCATTTGAGAAGCAGGCGAAGAAGAAGTTCATCGACGAGCCGGGACAGATGAAGCTGCTGATAGTAGTGGACAAGCTGCTGACAGGTTTCGACGCGCCTTCGGCCACCTATCTCTATATTGACAAGAAGATGCAGGACCATGGCCTGTTCCAGGCGATCTGCCGGGTAAATCGCCTCGACGGCGATGACAAGGAATATGGCTACGTCATCGACTACAAGGATTTGTTCAAAAGCCTCGAGACTTCAATCAAGGATTACACGACTGAGGCTTTCGATGGGTACGATAAGGCGGACGTGGCGGGTCTGCTGACTGATCGCTTGAAGATGGCGCACAATCGCTTGGATGATGCGCTGGAAGCCGTTAGGGCACTTTGCGAGCTCGTCGAGGCGCCGCGGGATACTCATGCCTATCTGCGGTTCTTCTGCGCCAAAGACACCGGGGACAAAGACGCCTTGAAGGAGAATGAGCCAAAACGCTTGACCCTTTATCGATCTGTCGCTTCGCTTTTGCGTGCTTACACAGACATTGCTAACGAGATGGCTGAAGCGGGCTATTCCGATAGTGAGACGGCGGCTATAAAGGCGGATGTTGATCACTTCGCAAAGGTCCGATACGAGGTGAAGCTAGCCAGCGGCGACTACATCGACCTCAAGATGTACGAGCCAGCGATGCGGCATTTGATCGACACTTACATTCGGGCCGAGGAGAGCGAGGTCATTTCCAAGTTCGACGATTTGTCGCTAATTCAGTTGATCGTCGACCGGGGCGTTGAAGCAATGGATGCTCTGCCCAGTGGTATTCGCAAGAATAGGGAAGCAGTTGCCGAAACCATTGAAAACAACGTTCGCAAGCTAATCATCGACGAAACGCCGATCAATCCGAAGTATTATGAAAAGATGTCGGAACTCTTAGACGCACTGATTGCACAGCGGAAAACTGAAGCGGTCGATTACGAGGATTACCTCGCCAAGATTGTGGCACTGACGAAACAAGCAATGATACCAGGGAGTGATCCAAAATATCCGGCCGCTGTCAATTCTGCGGCAAAGCGGGCCCTGTTCGACAACCTCGACGAAGATGAAGGCTTGGCATTGGCAATCGATGCGGCCATTCGGGCGACCAAGAAAGATGATTGGCGCAACAACCCAATCAAGAGGAAAGAGGTGCGAATTGCGATCAAAGCAGTTATTGCAGATCCTGCACTGATCGACATGATCTTCGAACTAGCTCAAAATCAACATGAATATTGAAGGGCATCAGATCACGGTTGGCGGGATCGACGTTGAAGTAGTCCGTAAGCCGATTAAGAACCTTCATCTTGGTGTGTATCCGCCCCATGGACGCGTCCGGGTTGCTGCTCCGGTCGGTGTTAGCGATGAGGCTGTGCGTCTGGCCGTTGTGACGCGCATGGGCTGGATCAAACGGCAGCAGGCCAAGTTCACCGTCCAGCCGCGGCAATCAGAGCGATCCTATGTGTCTGGTGAGAGTCATTATTTCTTCGGCCAGCGCTACCGTCTGAACACGATCGATGGTGCGCGTGCCGGGCGAGTTTGCATACGCAACAGTCGGACCATGGACCTATATGTTCGATCCGGAAGTGATCAGGCGACCAGAGAACGCGTGTTTCAGGACTGGTATCGTCGCGAGTTGCGTGCCCGAGTCGCCCCTTTAACTGCAACATGGGCGGACGCTTTTGGCATCGATCTTCCGCAATGGGGTATCAAGCGCATGAAGACCAAATGGGGGAGCTGTAATATTGAGGCGAAGCGGGTTTGGTTGAATCTTGAATTGGCCAAAAAACCTCCTCAGTGCCTCGAATATGTCATCGTGCATGAGTTGGCGCACTTTTTTGAGCGAAACCATTCAGATCGGTTCGTGTCGCTGTTGGATCAAAAGTTGCCTCGATGGAGAGTGATCAAAGACGAATTAAACGCCGCGCCGCTCGCCCAAGAGGATTGGGACTAGAAAAGCTGGAATAGGCCTGGAAGGTAAGAAAACAGGCTCATGACGCCTTCTACGTCTACTCAGGCATTTTTAGGTGAATAGATAGCGCAGGCAATGTTCAATTAGAAAAACAGGCTCATGGTCAGGAATAACTTAGACAAACACAAATGTCAGACTTAACGTCGGTTAGATGACGATAACGGAAAAACTATTGGATTCACTCAAAAGCCAATTCTTGCTTGGCGACCATGGATTTCATGGTTGGAGCCACTGGCTGCGCGTTCTTGAGAACGGTCGGCATTTAGCACCGCAAACTGGCGCAAACCTGAAAGTGGTTGAACTATTTTCGGTGTTCCATGACAGCCAACGCGAAAACGAAGGCTTTGATCCCAGCCATGGGCAGAGAGGCGCAGATTTTGCAGCACAAATGCGTGGCAGTTGGTTTGATGTTTCGGACGAGGAAATGGATCTTTTGTATCAAGCCTGCGCGCTTCATACCAACGGATTGACCCAAGCAGATGTCACGCTCCAGACGTGCTGGGATGCCGACAGGCTTGATCTTGGCCGCGTAGGGATAGTTCCTAGGATTGACCGGTTGTGTACGCTTGCAGCCAAGGAGATCGTCGCCAAGCAAATGAAAATGCCGCTCAGGAATGAGGGCCTTTAGAATTGGGTGTTTGTTTTTCCTCACGCCCACGGTTGCGAGAAGTCTCAAATAAACGGCTGAAAAGGGCATATTCTGTTGAAAAACTCTACTTGATTTGGGTGCGTTTGGCTGATTCAATCTGCTTATTGATATAGGGGATTGCAAACGATGCTGGGACCCAGGCAGGAAGCTCAAAGCGCGCTATTTTATGACTTTTCGATTGAGGATCATGTGCCAATCGATCACGTTTTGCGGGCAATTGATGGCGTGATTGATTTGTCTAGCGTTCGTAAACATCTGACTGAGTATTACAGTTCAACCGGACGACCGTCGATTGATCCAGAACTGATGATGCGCATGCTACTGGTCGGCTATCAGCATGCAATAAATCAATATGTGATAGAAAATCACGAAATTGATAGCGTCTTCACAAGTGATCGATTCACTTTGATCAAAAAATCGTCTGTCAAACTCGGAATGGAATCACCGCGATGATGGAAATGGATGAATTTAGAATTCGTGTTTTCCACACATAAAATCCCAACTTTGTATAGATCGTTTACAACTTCAGTCCACCTATTGTCTGAAAGCAACGCTACATCGTCATACTGATCGGCAAGGTCATCTATCCGAAGCTGGAATTCCTTTCGACTATAGCTATTTTGACCACCTCGTAAAACGCGATCCATAGCGTCAATTTCATAAGGTTTGTATTTGACGCCCAAGCCAGCTTTCGCATCTATTAACATGCGTTCTCCCAATTTCTTCAAAACGGAAAACGATAACGTCTGTTTTCTAAAGCAATCGAAATCTCCATCCATAGATTGAGCAATTTCAAATACTAACGCCATGTCTCTTGGCCGGTACCATGTCAAATTTAGCACATTCCGCAAAGATGCTTTTGACGGAAAGTACTTCGTTAGTGCCGTGTCTAGCATCGCTGCCGTAAGATCTACATCTTCACCTGATATCTCTGGGTCTTGAGCTGCAAGGTGACTTATGATGATTTTTTCAAGCGGATGTAACCCGTTAAGTTCGGTATTAGACCAACCAATTTCAATCCCACGACCTGTTGCAATCCGATAAACCTCCCCCTGAACCACCGAGACCTCAGTAACGACTTCGGAACGTACAGCGGCAATTATTCGAATATCAGTTTCGAAAAATCTCTCGTTGAAGTCTCTTACAGCCCTTACAAGTGATGCTACTGCAGGCATTTTTAGCTCTTCAGTATCGTCGTTTGATTGGTAGACTTCCAGCTCATCAACAAACATAAAAACAGGTTGTTTTTCGAGAGACACTTTATCCAGGGCGTTTTCTGCATCCTCAATGAGGCTTTCAAAATCCTGCATATCAGCAGCTTCGATCTCACCCTCTACTTCAATTGATGGATTTAATGCAGCTTTCCCTTTGAAACGCTTTAGCGCGGGGTATTTTTTCCCGACAGTCTTCGATTTCGCCGCTGATTTTAAAGTTTCAACGGCTTCGTAAAAATCCTGCACTGGACCTTCAATGACGCCAGCCCTTTTGAGCAACTTTGACGTCTCGGAAAGGAGGAATATTCGCCAAAAAACGGGTATCTCATCTTCATTTCTAAACTTCGGATCATTGAACAATACATCTCCAGACGACAAATCCTTTAGGAGCGCGGCCTTAAACTGTTCAAGCTCAGAGGTTCGAAACCCACTTTGAAAATAGTAGAACCCCGTAATCGCGTTCAATTCCGCCTCTGACTTTATCCGAATGAATTGTAGCAGGGCTGTTTTACCCGTTCCTTTTGTTCCTAATACAAAGAATTTTTTGCCACTAAAAAAGTCATCAAGTTTAAAACCACGTGGTGTCACAAAAGATCTTAAAAAATCCGATCGTTGGCTTTCGCTCCGCAAGTTCAGGTTCCGTGCATCTTCCGCGCCCAACTCAAACTCATTAAGCTTCATTCTAAGTCACCCTCAATATTATTTTTGTTTAGAGATTAATCAGTAGCATAACCCTACCTTTGAAGATTTCAAAGTGCCAGAGCCATGCGGTTTTTTCAACCCAATTGCTATCGGACAAATAGACGGCACCTACTTCATCTCTCGAGCAGCCAAGCCAAGCCTGTCCCCCAACATCAAAGAGGGCGCTTAAGCCCAATATTAGCAAGATCATCGGCGAAACATACGAAAACGTACGTTAAGTCTTCTGAGATACTTCCTGCCAACAGGCAGTATTTACACCGCAGCATTTGAGAATGGTGTGAATGGCAGCTGTGGGCCTATTTTGTTGAAAAACTCCAATATTGGGATTTCGAAAACGTCCACCAAAAGCATTTCTTTGCTGAAACTCATTGAGGATTGCCGCAGAAGGCTCCCAGGAGCCGCAACAACTCTTTAAGCCCATTTTGGCAGAACACCCCTCGCTAAAATTCTCCTCCAGTTCTGTGCAGGCAAATCAATTCAAAGAAGTTCTCCCGACATTATGCCGGCCCAAACTCTAGTTGCCAAAGAAAAGCTACGACCTTCTGCGTCTTTTATTAGATATGCGCTGCGATATAGTTTACGTGGATTATTAATAATTTCCTCAGGAAGTGAATTGGTGAAGCATCGGCGTTCTTCAAAAGACAGCTTATCCCACGCTTTTTTATCCTGAAGGTAATTTTCCTGAAGCTGTGCTGTTCGGTACATTGCCCCAGATAGAAACCGCCGGATATTGTGTGGATGCGCTGGTACCTGAACGCGCCCCCCGTGCTTCACACACTTCGTTGCGCCCCTCATAGCGGGGTTACGACACATTTGACCATCTCGGCACCTAGCGCGGCACCGCGGGGCCTCCCGCATGGCTTTGAGACCCTTTGCTCTACCTGCTTTTGTAAGGTTGTCCGGCGTAGGGCATCCACGAGGCTTGGGCGGCGGAACTGAACGAGCCGCTTCTACAACTTTGTTAAAAAATTCTGTTTGACGCTTTGTTGGCATTGGACAGTGCCTCGATCATTGTAAAATCGAATTATACGATGAAATGGTAAAAATAAAAAATTGAAAGTATCGGAGGGTGTCCATTACAGAAAATCGCGGCGTTGGCCGAGGTGCCCCGGGGGGTGGGGGCGACTCGCGCGCACTCTGCCGAGCAAAAAAGTCAAACCTGAAATCGCACGCCAAGGCTTCGTTAAGCAATATTGCCAATCGAGCACCAGAAGATTCTGAAAGTTCAACAAAAGCAAATATCAGAGGAAAGGTGCGTTTCGAGCCAGCGTGACCATTCCAACAGTAAAGAGTGCTCACTGCTTACCCCATGCTTACCTGTTCAGCTATTGAGGTGACTGGAAAGTGTATAACTCATTGAAACTATTGGTGCACCCGACAAGATTCGAACTTGTGGCCTCTGCCTTCGGAGGGCAGCGCTCTATCCAGCTGAGCTACGGGTGCCTGAGGCGGTGTATAGTCCACCGATTTGAGGGTTGCAATCTCGAATCGTCAACGGCTATGCCGCGGCCGCTTTCAGGCAAGTGCCGGGCTCAACGCCACTTATCAGGTGAATTTGGCACATTGGGCAGGCCGCATCCACGAGCAGAGTATTTTGGCCCTGGCCGCTAATTCCCGCGCCGATACCCGCGGCAGAAGGTGCGCGATTTTCGCGGTGGCGGCTTGGTGAATCAGGGCCTTAGTCAGGCCTGCCAGGTTTTGCCCAGCACTGCCAACCAGTTGCGGTGGCAGAGTTTTTCGATCAGGGCCTTGTTAAACCCGTGGGCCACCATGGCGGCGCGCAGGGTGGGCAAGCCTGCGATATCGGCTATGCCTTCCGGCACCATTGCGCCATCAAAATCAGAGCCGAGGCCCACATGGTCTTCACCGGCATGGGTGATCAGGTGATCAAGGTGGCGCAGCATCACATCCAGCCCGGTGTCGGGCAGCATTTGGCCATCGGGGCGCAAAAATGCGGTGGCAAAATTCAGGCCAACCATGCCGCCGCTATCGCCAATGGCGTGCAGCTGCCTATTGGTTAAATTGCGCGCATTGGGGCAAATCTCATAGGCATTGGAATGGGTGGCCACAATCGGCGCATCGCTGGTTTTTACCACATCCCAAAATCCGGCCTCGTTGAGGTGGGACATATCGAGCATGATCCGCAAGCGGTTACATTCCCGCACCAGCGCAAAGCCCGCCTCGCTTAGCCCCGGGCCGGTATCGCCGCTGGACGGAAACCGAAACGGCACCCCGTGGCCAAAAATATTTGCGCGCGACCAAACCGGCCCCAGCGAGCGCAGCCCGGCGCGGTAGAGCACATGCAGCGCGTCAAAATCGGGGTCGATCGCCTCGGCCCCTTCCATGTGCATTACCGCGGCCATGGTGCCGCTTTGCATTGTGGCGCGGATATCTTTGGTGCTGGTGCATATTTTGAGGGCATTATCGGCTTCGAGGTCGGCCAGCATACGCACCTGTTTTAGGGCCACGCCAAGGGCAAAGCCCTGCTCAAGCGGCGCGGGCATCGGGATATCGTAGCTTGGCTGCGACATCTGCGCGGTCATGGCATCACCGTCCATTACGCTCGGCACCCAGATCGCGAAAAAGCCGCCGCCAAAGCCGCCCGCCCGCGCCTTTGGCATATCGATATGATACTTGTTGCCGGTGCTAAAACCGGCGCGGGCCGACGCGCCGCCCTGAAACTGCTGGTGCAGCACATCGTTATGGCCGTCAAATATCAGTGGTGTTTTCATGGTGTTTTCATGTTGTTTTCATGGTGTTTTCGGTAGATACCGCCCCTCCAGCCCGATCAGAAAATCCGCAAAGGCCCGCGCCACCGGCGGCAGCTCGCGCCCTGCCCTTTGGATCAAAAACCAGTGCCGCACAATCGGCAGGCCCGGAAAATCAATTTTCACCAGCCGCCCCGATTCCAGCTCGGCGCTGACAGCCTGCCCCGAAATCAGCGCCACGCCAAGCCCGACAATCGCCGATTGTTTGATGGTTTCGTTTGAGTCTATCACCATGGTTTTGTATTCGCGCCCCTCGCCAACCCGATCCAGAAACCGCTGCATCAGGATGCGGGTGCCAGAGCCCGGTTCGCGCGACAAAAAGGTCTCGTTCAGCAATTCGTCGGGCATAATGTCGCGCTTGCCGGCCAGCTTGTGCCCGGCCGCCGCCACCAGAATATGCGGGTTATCCCCCAGAAAACTGGCATCGACAGCAGGGGTGCGCGGCGGCCGCCCCATAATGGCAAGGTCAAATTTTTTGCTGGCCAGCGCCGCAATTATTTCGGCACGATTGCCGATAAACAGGCTGATCTCTACATCCGGCAGCCCCTTTTGCGCGGCCACCACAATGCGTGGCGCAAAATATTTTGCGGTGCTCACCACCCCAAGCGTAAGATGGCCAACCTTACCGGTTTTTAGCGCATTAATGTTGTTATAACAAGCGGTTAGGGAGTTTTCAATTTGCCTGACACTCGCCAGCACCGCCGCGCCGCTCTCGGTCAGTACGGTTTTGCCATCCGGGCCGCGATGCAGCATTTTCACCCCGAAATTGGCCTCCAGCGCCCGCAACTGGGTAGAAACTGCGGGCGTGGTCACATGCAGCGCCCCGGCGGCGGCGGTCAGGCTGCCCGCTTTCACAATCGCGGCCAGTGCGCGCAGCTGCTTTAGGGTAATGGCCTTCTCATGAATCATAGTTTTGTTTAACACAACAAAGATTTTTTTCAATTTTCTTTTTCTTCAAACCTGTCATGCATGACACATTCACCTTTTCGCAAGCAACGGAAAACAGCGCCGATGACCTTTAACACCAGCCTCAGCGATTATCTTGCAGACAAGCCCAAAGACCTTGGCGAAGCGATACTGGCGCTGGCCAGGGTGGGCAAAGAACTGGCAGCGCTGATTTCTCGCGGTGCCCTTGGAGGCGAATTAGGCGGCGCCGTGGGCGAGAATAGTGGCGGTGACCAGCAAAAAGCGCTGGATGTATTGGCGGATGACGCCTTTGCCACCGCGCTTAGAAAGTCGCAGGTTAAATTCTATGCCTCGGAGGAGCAGGACGACGTGGTGTTGCTCAACCCCGAAGGCCACCTTGCGCTGGCGATTGATCCGCTCGATGGCTCCAGCAATATTGATGTGAATGTCTCGATCGGCACGATTTTTTCGATTTTTGAAGCCAGGGCGGGCGCGAATGAAAGCTTTTTGCGCCCCGGCAAGGAGCAGATCGCCGCAGGCTACATCATTTTTGGCCCCCAAACCGGCCTGATGCTTACCTTGGGCGCGGGCACCGCCATGTTTATTCTGGACCATAAAACCGGTGAATATATGCTGGTCAACCCGCGGGTCAGCATTGTGAATGACGCCATAGAATACGCGATCAATGCCTCCAATTACCGGCATTGGCCAAGCCCTATTCGCGCCTATATTGATGACATGATTGCCGGAACCGAGGGCGTCCATGACCGCAATTACAACATGCGCTGGGTGGCCTCCCTGATAGCTGAAACCCACCGGATTATTTCGCGCGGCGGCATTTTTCTTTACCCGAGCGATAGCCGCGAAAGCTATAAAATGGGCCGCTTACGCATGGTTTACGAAGGCGCGCCCATTGCCTTTGTCATCGAGCAGGCAGGCGGCCTTGCCACCGACGGCAAAGACCGGATTCTCGACCAAACCCCGGGCGATCTGCATGGCCGCACCCCGCTGGTGTTTGGCTCCAAAGACAAAGTTACCCGCGTTGCTGCCTATCATGACCTGCCGGAAAACGAAATGTCGCCGCTGTTCAAAAAGCGCGGCCTGTTTAACGTATAAGGAATTCGAGCATGAGCAAAAAACACCCGATCATCTCCGTGACAGGTTCTTCCGGCGCCGGCACTTCGACTGTCAAAACCACCTTTGACCAGATTTTCAGGCGCGAGGGCATTACGGCTGTCAGCATCGAGGGGGATGCCTTCCACGCCTATAACCGCGCCGCCATGAAGGCCGAGCTTGAAAAGCGGCTGGCGGCGGGCGACCATTCCTTCAGCCATTTTTCCTATGAGGCCAACGAACTCGGCGAGCTGGAGCGGGTGTTTCGCGAATATGGCGAAACCGGCACCGGCAAAACCCGCCATTACATTCATAGTGATGCGGAAGCCGCCCGCTATGGTGCCCCGAGCGGCACCTTCACCGACTGGGCCGATTTTGCCGAGGGCACCGATATGCTTTTTTACGAGGGCCTGCACGGGGCGGTAAAAAACAATGCGGTTGACCTGCCCAAATATGCCGACCTCAAAATCGGGGTGGTGCCGGTTATCAACCTCGAGTGGATCCAGAAAATGCACCGCGACCGCGACCACCGCGGCTATTCCACAGAGGCCATCACCGATGTGGTTTTGCGGCGGATGGATGCTTACGTAAAGTGCATCACCCCGCAGTTTTCCCAAACCGATATCAACTTCCAGCGTGTGCCGGTGGTGGATACCTCCAACCCGTTTATCTCGCGCAGTATTCCTACCGCCGATGAAAGCCTTGTCGTCATCCGCTTTAAAAACCCGCGTGGGATAGATTTTCAATACCTCACCGCGATGATCAACGGCTCATGGATGAGTCGCGCCAACTCTATCGTGGTGCCGGGCGGTAAAATGGACCTCGCCATGCAGCTGATTTTAACGCCGCTGATCCTGCGCTTGGCCGACAACGCGAAAAAGGCATAAATCATGGAAAACCATATGGCAAATGCTATCCGCGCCCTGAGCATGGACGCTGTGCAAGCCGCCAATTCCGGCCATCCCGGCATGCCGATGGGCATGGCCGATGTTGCCACCGTGCTGTTTAACCGCTTCATAAAAATAGACCCAAGCAACCCTGACTGGCCCGATAGGGACCGCTTTGTGCTTTCAGCGGGCCACGGCTCGATGTTGCTCTACTCAATCAACCACCTGCTTGGCTATGATGATATGGGCATGGACCAAATTCGCAACTTCCGGCAAATGGGGGCGCGCACCGCTGGCCACCCCGAATATGGCCATGCCAAGGGGATAGAAACCACCACCGGCCCGCTTGGCCAAGGCATTGCCACCGCTGTGGGCATGGCCCTCGCTGAGCGTATGCAAAACGCCCGATTTGGCGATGATCTGGTGGACCACCATACCTACGTGATCGTGGGTGATGGCTGCTTAATGGAGGGTATATCGCACGAAGCGATAGATTTTGCGGGCAATCTTGGCCTTGGCAAGCTCATCGTGATGTGGGATGACAACGCGATCTCTATTGATGGGGCCACTTCGCTTTCCACCGGCACCGACCAAATCGCGCGCTTTGCGGCATCAAACTGGCACAGCATCGCCGTGGATGGTCATGATAAAGGCGCCATCGCTGCCGCCATTGAAGCCGCCAAGGCCGACCCCCGCCCAAGCTTCATTGCCTGCAAAACCATCATCGGTTTTGGCGCGCCCAACAAGCAAGGCACCGCCGCCACCCACGGCGCACCCTTGGGCGCTGATGAAATCGCCCTCACCCGCGAGGCCATTGGCTGGCCGCACGCGCCCTTCACGGTGCCCGCCGATGTTAAAGCCGGGTGGGAGGCCATTGCCGCGCGTGGCCAAGCAGCGCAGCGGGCATGGGCCGCGCGTATGCAAGGCTCCAGCCATGCGCAAGCTTTTCGCGCGGCTTTGGCGGGGCCTGATCTGGCCGCGCTTCACACCGCCATGGCCAAGTATCGCCAAAGCCTGAGCGCGGATGCCCCCAAAGTAGCCACCCGCAAAGCCAGCCAAATGGCGCTTGAGGTCATTAACGCCACCTTGCCCACCACCGTCGGCGGCTCGGCTGATCTCACCGGCTCCAACCTGACCAAAACCAGCAGCATGGCTCCGGTTTCGGCCGATGATTTTAGCGGCAGCTACATTTATTATGGGGTGCGCGAGCACGGCATGGCCGCCGCGATGAACGGCCTCGCCCTGCATGGCGGCTTTGTGCCTTACGGCGGCACTTTTCTGGTGTTTGCCGATTATATGCGCGGGGCAATGCGCTTAAGCGCCCTGATGGGCAAACGGGTGATCTATGTGCTCACGCATGATAGCATTGGCCTTGGCGAAGACGGCCCCACCCACCAGCCGGTAGAAACCCTCGCCTCACTTCGCGCTATCCCCAACCTCAATGTCTATCGCCCCGCAGATGCGGTAGAAACCGCCGAAGCGTGGGAGCTGGCTTTGGGGGATGAAACCACCCCCTCGGTGCTTTGCCTTTCGCGCCAGAGCCTGCCCACTTTGCGCACCAGTCACGTTGATGCGCTTCAATCCTCAAAGGGGGCTTATGTGCTGCGCGAGGCAACCGGCCCGCGTGATGTCACGCTGATTGCCACCGGCTCCGAGGTTGAAATCGCGCTGGATTCTGCACGGCAACTTGCAGCCAGCGGCATAAAAGCTGCGGTGGTTTCGGCCCCTTGCTTTGAGCGGTTCAAGGCGCAGCCCGCCGCCTATCGCGCCCAAATTCTCGGCGATGCACCGCGCGTCGGGGTTGAAGCCGCCATAGAACAAAGCTGGGGCCCCTTGCTTGGCGACAGTTCTGCGTTTATTGGAATGGATAGCTTTGGGGCGTCCGCTCCGGCTGACCAGCTCTACACCCATTTCGGGGTCACGGCGCAGGCTGTCTTTGATGCCGCAACCAAGCTAATAAACGCATAGCTAAGAGGAATTCTCACCATGACTGTAAAAGTAGCCATCAATGGCTTTGGCCGCATCGGCCGCAACGTGCTCCGCGCCATCATCGAATCAGGCCGCACAGATATCGAAGTGGTCGCGATCAATGACCTCGGCTCGGTGGAGTTCAACGCCCATTTGCTGCAATTTGATAGCGTGCACGGCACCTTCCCGCAAAAAGTAACCGTCGAGGGTGACAGCATCAACGTGGGCACCGGTCCTATCAAGGTTTCGGCCGAACGTGACCCGACCAAACTGCAATGGGCTGGCGTAGACGTTGCGCTTGAATGCACCGGCATTTTTACCGCCCATGATAAAGCCAGCCTGTTGCTGCAATCGGGTGCCAAAAAAGTGCTGATCTCGGCCCCCGGTGCCGGTGCTGATAAAACCATCGTGCACGGCGTAAACCATGGCAGCCTGACCGCCGGTGATATCATCGTATCAAACGCCTCATGCACAACCAACTGCTTGGCACCTGTGGCCTATGTGCTCAACAATCTGGTGGGTATCGAGCAGGGCTTCATGACCACCATCCACTCCTATACCGGTGACCAGCCCACGCTGGATACCATGCACAAAGACCTTTACCGCGCCCGCGCCGCCGCTATGAGCATGATCCCGACCACCACCGGTGCTGCCAAGGCCGTGGGCCTTGTGCTGCCGGAGCTCAATGGCAAGCTCGATGGTATGGCCATTCGGGTGCCAACCCCGAATGTTTCGGTGGTTGACCTTAAGTTCAACGCCGCGCGAGATACCACGGTTGAGGAAATTAACGACGCCATTCGCGCCGCGGCCGATGGCCCGCTCAAAGGCGTGCTCGGCTATACCGATGTCGCCAACGTGTCGATCGACTTTAACCACAACCCCAATTCCTCGACCTTCCACATGGACCAGACCCGGGTGATGGACAAACGCCTCGTGCGCATCCTTACCTGGTATGACAACGAGTGGGGTTTTTCTAACCGCATGGCCGATAATGCCGTCATCATGGGCAGCTTCTAAGGCGCTCCCCATTAACAGGGTGGCCACAGCGGCCACCCGCACAGGAGAAATAAAATGGCTCTTATTACCCTTCGACAATTGCTCGACCATGCCGCAGAAAACGATTTCGGCATGCCCGCCTTCAATATCAACAACATGGAGCAAGGCCTCGCAATTATGCGGGGTGCCGAAAAAACCGGTTCGCCGGTTATTTTGCAAGCCTCGCGCGGCGCGCGCTCCTATGCGGGCGACATTATGTTGCAGCACATGATCAAGGCCCTGTCCGAGATGTATCCGGATATTCCGGTATGTATGCACCAGGACCACGGCAACAATGAGCGCACCTGCCTGTCGGCCATTAAATACGGCTTTACCTCGGTGATGATGGATGGCTCGCTGGAAGCCGACATGAAAA